>Ga0099823_1007620_pt1 | contig 11003 bp, 6 predicted proteins | sample CowpearedBW_FD_76831 | JGI IMG/M metagenome (GOLD analysis project Ga0099823, IMG submission 76831) | Root nodule microbial communities of legume samples collected from California, USA - Cow pea red BW | ecosystem: Host-associated > Plants > Roots > Nodule | place: USA: California | collected... | reverse complement strand
TTCTTCTTTTTTTTTTTCCTTTTCCCATTTGTGGGTTTGCGACACTTGTTTTTATAATCTTTTTTTACCTTTTTTTTTTTTCTTTTTCTGTTTTTCTTTTCTGTAGTAGTCCTGCGGAAGCTGAGATTTGATGAGCTTGTGGCAGTGATTGTACTGAAGGTTTAATTCATGAAGAAACTATTCTTTTTCAAATCTTCTGCGTCTAGCAGTGGAAATAACACCAACGCAACTCCACCAAAATCAACAAATAAGCAAAAGGCATGGGATAGTGTTTCCGAGATTGGAATGAACAATCAAGCTTACGGTAAAGCTGATGATTATTTCCAGAGCCCCAAGGGCTTATTCTCCAAAACTCGAAAAAATGTTTCTGATGATCAGAGTTCTTCTGGTGTTCCAGATCTTAGAAGGAGCAGGTCACTGTCGTCATCTGCTTGCCAGTTCAGAGATCCAACCAGGTCTCCTTCAAGTAGCATTGTTAGTGATCCATATCATCAATTTGAGCGTTCATCTCGGTGAGACTTGATAACCTAACTTTTGAAGCATATTGTTGACTGAATTGAAGCTTATTCCACGTTGTATTGGCTATATTTTGCACATATTTATTTTGGTTGAACATTCTATGTGTATATATCAGTTGTCAGGCTCCTAACTACGAGAAACAAAAGCGGGACAAGCCAACCCAAGTTTCTTCTGTCCAAAATTTGCACAGATATGAGAGACCTGGGTCTACCAGTTCTTCAAGATCCCATCACGAGTCATCTGGGAACTCATCCACTTGTTCCAGCAAGGTTGTTGATCGTTACATTGATGGAGAGCAGCATCCGGAGGAAAGTAGGCCCAGGAACAATTCACAAAGAAATAATAGTAGACATGGGAGCTATGGTATGAAGCTTCCGCCAAAAGTTCAGCTTACAGCACCAAATTCACCAACTCATGGAATCAAAGACAAACCAAGGGTTCATTCATTTAGGGAAGCTAAAGCTACCCGTCATCGGTTCTCATCCCGAGATTGGACAGAAAATTGTGTTGCACCAGAGTCCCCGAGGAGTCTTGCAAAAAATGTGATCGAGAGACTTTCTCAGTCCTGTGATATCCCCAAGACATGTTCGCAGAATGTTACCACTGATAATCCAATCACAATTGAAGATATATATTCTAGATCTGTGAATGGACACTATGACTCTGATTTTGATGATGCTCGGCCGAAAAATAATTTGCTGGATGAGTCCTACAGAATGACAAATGGCTATCATGGCATAGATGGCAATTTTGAGGGTTTAAGCTGTGATGAACCTGAAGAGGATGCAGATGCAGACCTAATAAGAAGATCAAAGGAGGCTGAGGAGAGGGTTATTCTTCTTTCAAAGAAACTGGAGCGAGAAAGCTTTTTTCCTGATGGTGGTTATGATGTGTCAGTACTGATTCAGACAATCAGACATCTACTAGAGGAGAAAATAAGTTTGGCTCTGGAAGTTTCAACCCATCTAAGGTCTCAAATTTCTGACAGGGTCTCCGCCAGAGAAGAACTTAGCCGTGTAAAAACAGAACTTGAGTATCGGAATCAGAGACTAGAAAAAGAAAAGAATGAGATGCAGTCAGCATTGGAGAAGGAATTGGACAGAAGGTCAAGTGACTGGTCATTTAAACTTGAGAAATACCAGTTAGAGGAGCAAAGGCTTCGTGAGCGAGTTAGAGAGCTTGCGGAGCAGAATGTATCACTTCAAAGGGAAGTCTCCTCTTTAAGTGAGAGGGAAATGGAAAGCAAAAGTGTGATGGCATATACTGACCAACAACTCAAGGTATTGACTGATAACACAGAGATAATGAAAAAGGAAATTCTGGATTTGCAGCAAAATCTATTGGAACTACAAGAGAAATATAAGGTATCAGAAGAAAACAGGGATTGTATCCTAAGAAATTTTGAAGAGAAGGAGAAGGAGTGCAAGGAGTTACACAAGTCCCTTACAAGGTTATTAAGAACTTGCAGTGAGCAAGAGAAGACAATAACTGGATTACAAGATGGGTTTAGCGAGGAGCTTCATAAAACCCAACCCATGGAGAGTGCTGACAAACAAACTACAAAAATGCGAATGGAGCAAATGAGATTGACTGGAGTGGAACTTGCCTTGAGAAAGGAGTTGGAGTCTTGCAGGTTTGAGGCAGATTCTCTTCGCCATGAGAATATAATGCTCTTGAACCGGTTGAAAGGTGACAGGAAAGAATGTGTTGCTACTACTTATAGACTAGATAAAGAACTATGGGCCCGCATCTACTGCCTTCAGAATCAAGGCCTAACAATGCTAAATGAAAGCACATACTTGTGTTCAAAATTACTGGAATTCGTTAAAGGTAAAGGAAACCGTCTTCGCCAAAATGTCCAGCTGGATCAAGAAGTGATTGGAAATGGTTTAGATGGGCAATTTATTGTTGAATCTGAAACTAAAATTCAGGGGCTGAAAAGTGGCACTGAGGGTTTAACAAGGAGTTTGCAGACGATGTCTTCTTTGTTGAAAGATAAGTCAAATCCACTGACTTCTAAATTTCAATCAGAGTGTATAGAAGCTGGTAAACTAGCTACAATAAATGATCAATTATCTGAGGTAAATTTCTTCAGGAAGTTTTACTTAATGGAATTAAATTGTGAAAACTCTATTCTACTGCTGCGTGTTGATTTACTTTAAATCTGTTTTACATAATTTGTTCATTGAAAATTCATGTCGATCATGTTGATACTTGTATAGGATATTTTAAGAACTGAACTTAAAGCAGAATGTTTGTTGACGAGCTTATTAAGAGAGAGTCTGTACTCTAAAGAGCTCCAAGCTGAGCAGATGGAAGCTGAACTTGCTACAGCAGTGAGAGGAAACGACATACTTAGATCTGAGGTGCGAAATGCTTTGGATAATCTTTCAAGCGTAACCCACAAGTTGAAGGACCTCGAACTTCAGGTCAGTCTAGCGTAACCCACAAGAGTATTGAAGTTTATTTATTAAACTCATCTAATGAATGTTTATACATGGTGGTATGTCGTTATTGTTGTCTTGTGGGTAAATAACTAGGTAGTTTTTTCAATTGCTATTACTTAAGCCTGTTAACCAATCTCCTGGAAAAATTGTTGAGGCAGATGTTGAAGAAAGATGAGAGTAGAAACTGCCTTCAAAATGATCTGCAAGAGTCTAACAGGGAATTGACAATCATGAGGGGAAAATTGCCCAAAGTGACAGAGGAGAGAGATTATATGTGGGAGCAAGTGAAGCAATATAGTGAGCAGAATATGTTGTTGAACGCAGAGGTCAATGTATTGAAGAAGAAGATAGAGACACTTGAAGAAAACAACCTCGAAAAGGAAGGTCAAATATCCATCTTGCAAGACTCTCTTGCCAAAAGACCCTTTGATGATCTCCTTGGGAGTCCCGACCATAAATTTTTCAGTACAAAATTACTATAATAACTTGTTTTCTCATAGGCCTATTTCATTGTTCATAGTTACCAGCATCTGTGAATGAGTTGCTTTTTTTATTGTTGCTCTTTCTTTATAGTTTCTTTCACAGCAATTTTTCTTATATATGTGAAGTGTAAGATCGGACAGAAAAATTAAAGAATACAAAGTTCCATTTTCCCCTATTCCTCGGGGAATCATGAAAATTAGTCTTAGCTTCAGTTGTTAAAAGGGACTCAAAGGCTAATCACGTATTAACCGAGAAATAAGTCAACTCAACTTTGATAAGTTAAAAACTTTATAATTTCGTCTTACCACGAGTTGGTAGATTTTGTATCTCACATAAATATATTTTGTTATTCTAATTTATTTTACATATTATTAAGTATAATCAAAATATATTCACTTAACTCATCTATTTATAATAATCAAATTTAATTGTTATTTTTTTACAACCTATTACTATCTGTTAAGGAAGTGAAAATTAAAGTGTGAATTCAGTTAAACAAATAAATTAAATTTCTAAAACTGATAGTTGATAAAAGAGTAAATAAACAACAAATCATGAAGGTGCTAAGATTTTAGTCTTCATTTTCCTATCAAGAAGCTTGAAAATCAAAGTGCCAAGCAGACTTTTTGTATTTATTCTTACAACGGATGACGTTTTCGTAACTATCGCTAATTATATAATTAAATAGTTTTAAATTTGGCACACGAGGAAAGAAAAAAACGGTGAAGGAAACTACGTCGAAAATACTAAATCATGTCCAGATTTCTTCGAGGGGCAAGAACATCTGCAACACCATCCAATCTCCAACCTCAGGGTGGTTATCTGCACCTATGGTCATTTCTCATTGTTGACATTATAATACCAAAATGCTAAATAAACATGTTTTCTATTTTTTTTATTGGCGTAAAATATAATTAAACTTTTTAACGAATTATATACACTTCTATAATTTTTTAATGGATTAAATATAATTTTAGTACATAAATTTGATCACAATATTGAAATTCATTTATTTTTCAAATTTTAATATAATTTGGTCTTTAAACTTTAAAAATAATAGATATAATCTTTTTAATTAAATTGTGTTAAAAACATGTTTTATGCTGATATTTGATTGTTTACATTATTTGATACATTTAATCTTAAATGTCAGTCTAAAATAGAGATGTCAACGGGACGAGTAGGATACGCGGGTAGTAGCTTCCTTGTACCCTTCTCGCTAGATAAATATTTGTCTTGTACCCGTACCAATATCCATCGGATATTTGTTATGCGGGTACTCGCATAATTTTTTAATATCCACGGATATCTACAGGTATCCACGGATATTTACAAAAAAATAAAAATAAATATTTAACAACCTAATTTAATCGTAAATTCAAATAAAATATAATACATAACATTCATAAATTTTTAAAAAAATTCAAATAACTCATTTAAATAGTGTTGAATAACAGTTTACAAAGAAATGAAATTTTTTTAAATCTAATTGATAAAAAAATAACTCATTCAAAATCAATATGTTAATATTTTAATCATATTTTTTTATTTTTTTTAATTTAAATTAAAGTATAACGAGTACGAGTATCAACGAGTACAAATATTATGATATCCATACTCGATCTGTTAACATGCGACTATTAAAAATACTCGTACCCATTACCCACGGATATCCATTTACAATATCCATTTCCTGCCCGTTGTGGGTTTAACCGCATATACCTGCGGATACAAATTTTGTTGACATCTCTGTTCTAAAACATAATTTAATATGTTAAAAAAAAAAGATGACATTGTTGGGTTAGAATGACTCTTCTGCTGCCCTTTCATTTTAAGTTTGAAACAAAATGTATAAAAGTTTAAAACAAACACAAATTTCAATTTTGTATTCAAGTTTATGAATTAAAAATATATTTAACACTTTTTTAATAATCTATCTTTAAAAGAAAAAAATAACATCAGCAAATGTTCAAAACTTAAAATTACTTTTAAATAATTAACATGGATCTTAATTAGAAAAAAAAAAAGTTTTTGCAATGGAATATATTTTCGATATCTTAACATTTATGGTTCAAAAAACAAGTGAACTCGCACAAGCAACAGGATAAATTTAATCTTAGTACAGTGCAATACCCTTCATCAAGATTAGTACAGGGCACACAAAAGGAACTTGTAATGCACACTATGAATCTAACCTCAGATTGTGGAAAGAAGTAATAGATCCTGTGAAACTTGAAAAACACATAACATGGAGCATGCAAAACTGAATAGAGCATAAGAAGGCACTTAATTACTTATTACCACAAAGTCCAAAATTCAATATTTGCATAGACCATCTTTAAGGGAATCTAGTATGGAGGTCCCATTTTCCATTTGGTACATAGAAATCCCATATTTTCAAATAAGTACCCCTTATTGACTGCTCCAAATAAGAACTATAGAGATGCAGCTTTCCAGAAGTCAATTGGCATCCTTTGCTGAAGCCAAAGAACAAGTGTAAGCACAAGAAAATAGTAATAATGATACTTACAAAATAAATTTATGCAATAATAAAGAGTCAAATAATGCATGCTCACTACCAGAATCCATGTTACAAACCTACCTTATCAATTGGCATTTTCTCTCTAACTGAATCAACAAGTGATAAATCGATATCAGCTACTACAATCCCTGTAGACAAACGATCTGAAAAAGGAACACAAACAAAACCAACCATAGAATTCAGCAAACTTTGGTTTAAACAAAACAAATTTTGGTACTGCAAGAAACTACATCAAGCAAATTTTGGTACTGTCGAGTTTTTTACCTGGTAATCGACCAACAATTGTCCCCCATGGATCGATAATTAATGTGTCACCATAGCTTTCTCTTTTATCACCATGTTTGCCAGTTTGAGCAGCAGCAATGACCTGATATTTCATTCATCAAACCACATTTCTATAAAAAAGTAGCAAAGAAAACAATAGTTGAAACATATTTCCTCAAATAACTTGTTCTAATCATAACAAATGCACGAAAAGCTGTAAATATGGAAATTATAACTGATCTGTGTAAAGAATTTAACGTGTCCAATCCAATGATTATACCTTTACCACACTTCAGTTGATGGAAGCATGGGAGAAGAGGGGGAAGGATAGTACTGTTAAATGCAAAAATGAATTCTTACATAACATTGAGTCTCAATTGCACGGGCACGAAGGAGAATCTCCCAGTGTGCAGCACCTGTAACTTTAGTGAATGCTGAAGGTACCAACAGTACCTGCATGTTGTAAAAGGAAAGAAAATTTTACATTCAAGACAACCAAATTTAATCGGGAAAATTTGCACTCATTACCTGAGCTTCATGTTGGAAACGTAACAATTGGTACATTTCAGGAAATCTCAAATCATAGCATACACTGAGGCCCAAACGCCCAATAGGACTGTCTACTGCAACAATATCCTTGCCTGTAAACAACAGGAAGATAGATTTTCACATGAAAACATTATCCTTAATTGTTCATATCATGTTTAAGTATGCTTATCTTCTCTGTCAAACACATGACTAATACTAATCATGTTCCTTGTTCTTTCACTTGTTATTTTCTTGTTCTTTTAAGGTGGAAGCAGACACATAAAATTTTCAAACCAGACTCAGACTTTTCAGAATGGACTTTACACTCATGACTAAGCAGACCAAAGGCTCGTTAATCTTCAATACTTTATAGAGAGAGTAAATGTCCAACCTGGTTCTGTAAATTTACTTTCTTTATATACCCTTCCACCAGGAACATCTACATCAAACCTTTAAATAAAACAAAGTGAAAATTAAACATCAATTGTTTACAGCCACAATAGCACAAACAGAAAGCAGTAAATTTCTCGATTCAGGAGGACATAGCACATAAACTATACATATCTAGGACTTCATAAACAATCATTTACATTATTAATAGTTGCAAGTATTATACGTTACTGATCTTACAGGTGTATCTTTCTATAAGAGCTTCTAATTTTCCCAGTCTCATCTACTATAACATGAGTATTACACAAGTGGGTAGGATCTGATCCTTTCTCTTGGAAGCCTCCAAGTGACAACCAAATGCTGGATTCTCTGCAGTGCATTAGAACATGTAAAGTATTCACATTTTTCAGACAAAAATATGCAAGAAGACAAATTGTTCACACCCATGAGTTCAAACACTTGATCGGATGATTCACAATTGTAAAGTTGAAATATGAAGAAAATGAAGAGATGGGTATAAGTATGACCTGGCCAAAGAGCAATACTGGTTCATAATTGGTCCATCCAATGGTTGAGCAACACTAACACTGTCCCCATCCTTGGTACCCACATAAGAGAAGGCCTCGGGAAAGCAAAGCAATTTGGCTCCAGCTGAAGCTGCTTCCTTTGCACACCAAACCCAGTACTCAGTATTCAAAAGAAAAACAGAAAAAAGAAAGAGGATATAGAATAGAAGAGGAAAATATGAGAGAAAATAAAGGGAACCCAGAAAAGAAAAGATGGAAAAGAAGAAAACTTTGACAAGGCGAGAGCAGGTGGCAAAATTGGCGGCGAGGTCGCTGACCGATGTCATCTGGGCCGCTGCAACTCGGAGTGAGTTAGGAGAAGCCACGGCCATGGTTGTTGACCAAAGTGAAACTGATGATTTGGGAATGGGAGAAGCAAATCCACCAATAGCACTCACTTGCACGCAATGCATATACATTACATTACATTATGTTATAAGATCTTACATCAACCAATTCATCGGACAAATCTTTCCATATATACTTGCCATGTCTTGGTAATTAAATATTTTTTCTTGTTAGATGTTGAAAAATCAAATATATGAGTTTATGAAATGGAAGAAAGTATTATCTTTGTTCATGGTGATTAGGGCAAAGAATAGACTTTGTTCATGATTAACTTTTATTGAAAAACCTAATTTACCGGCTGTTGGTTAAGTCTTCATTTGTGAACCGTATCTCCTATTGAAAAATTGCATTTACATATTTGCTTTTTGTGAGATAATATTAAATGATATTCCTATCTGCTTTAATTTTAAAAGAGATTTTCGTTTTTTCATTACTTTTTAGTAAACTAATATTTCTATTCCTTTTTTTAAAATAAGCCATAAACTTGTTTTATAAATTTAATAAATAACAGTACTTCTTTTATTTCGTTTTAAAAAATTTATAAATTTTTTAGAATATTGAAAATAAAGAATTTTAAAAAAAATTTAATGGTAACATATCACACCATAGATCTAGGGATGACAAATAAATTCATCCATGTGGATATTGTCTGAACTTGTCTCCCTCCGATGGGTATTTTCTGAACCTATCCTCGTTTTGACGGAAAATTTTCATATTGACTAAATATGGATGAGTATAGGAAATACCTGACTTTTTCAATTGAGTACGAGGTTGAAATGTATATATTTGCCTTGTCCCTACCCCATAGTCATCATATCTTCGTATACGTTTAAATGATTAAAATATTATATATATATATATATATATATGTATGTATTATATATTTTTTATTTTTTCTAATTGTTTGGTTTGTCATGAAATTAATCCGTATCTCCAAGCTATTTTTTGTTTTATCACAAACTTTATACAATTATGTTCAAATGATGTATGTCAATTAAATATATTTTATGTCTCACATTTGGATATTTCTACTATTTTTTAATATTTTTATGTATTGTATTTTTTTATGTTCACATGAGAATATTTAACACTTTCAATTTAAGTGTTCAGCATCATAAACCTCTCATGTACTAGGTTACATAAAAAATTATTTTTTTTATTCTACTATTATTAATTTTTGTTTCATTTGAAAAACTCTTTTGTATGGGGTTTAAACAATATTTGTTGTCTCTCAATAATCGATTATGTTGATATATCTTCATCTTATCATATTTTTAATTACACATTTGTTTTTTTTATGTGATTTCATTCCATGGTCACTCAGATTGTTTCTAAGACACATTTAATCATTTTGTTAACATTTTTATTTGTTGTTTATTTTTACCATGTAGAATACTCTTTTGATATTTTTTATATAAATATTTTTATTTTTAAATTCATTATCATACATGTAATTTTATAAGTAAAATTTATTTACCATAATATAATAATTTAATGCCATGGTTTTTGTTTATCATCATCCAACATATATTGAAGTTCAAAAGATGAAATATATATGTTAAAATTATAATATTATTAGTTTAATATTTGTTCTTTGTGTAATTTTGATCAAGTGATGTATTATAACTTTTATTAGTGTATAAAATAAAAGATTTCATTAGAATTAAAAAATTAAAGTCAACAAACATCTAAAATATTTTTTTTATTTCAATATTTTTTTAAATATTTTTAAATTTTATCAACCAGGTTTCATTAAAACTTGGAAATTTAATAAATGTTTTGGTTTTCATGAAATCTTATTTTTGGTATTTTAATTTGAGATGTATACAATTGAAATATATACAATTGTAATTTCTTTATAAATATTTATATTGAAGAAATAAATCTCTTTTTAATATTGAATATGTGATAAAATTATGTTTCATTAATGTAGTTTCGTATTATTTCATAAAAAATAATTAATTAATATTAAAACATTAAGAAAACATGTACGAGTATGGGTAAGAGTATATACTTGTTATTTGGTAGGGATGAGGATGAAATAAAAATTTGATACTTATTGAATTTAGATACAAGGATGAAGATGAATTTTTTCTCTGAAAATGAGTATGAGATAGTTAAACTCATCCCCACCTCGTTCCGTTGTCATCCCTAGATATAACTAACAAATAAGAACTAGAATCAATTTCTCAACTTTGATACCATGTTAATAAATAAATTTTAAGATTAATTTAACTCCACAAAACCTCTCTATAGAAAATAAAAAACATCACAATTATTAAAGTTTTTATTTGACTAATCAAACATAATAAATTTCTTACAAATTTGAGCATTTTTAACTGAAAACTAACAAATGCAGACATTATTTACACATGGAGAAACCATTTTACTTATAAATATTGAACCATAACTTTTCAAATATGGTGCCATCTCATTAATGTTAAAAATAGGATGAAAATTTTCATTATAAAGTTACATGCTTATATAAAATTAAATTTGACTCATTTTTATAAGTAGTAAATAGATTAATGTCTCCAAAAATACCTCGACACATGACTATTATATAGACATGGAGAAATTAACAAGTGCATGACTCTCATCTTGTGAGACACTTGGAAGATAATTTATGAACAATAGAATTTGTATAAAGACAAGACAAAAAGAGAAGGATAACTTAATGTTACTTTTTTTTTTCTACATCAATTATTCATAAATATTTATTTTCGCACAATATCTACGTTATAATATACTAGCGTAACACAGGCGCTATCGCGCCTGTGTGTATGTATTTTTTAAATATGGATGATATTATATTAGTAGGTGATAATATTATAATGTTATTAAGTTAATATATATTAAAATTATATTTATTAAAAATAAAGTGAAATATATCAGAACAAATAAAAGAATAACCAT
>Ga0099823_1007616_pt1 | contig 11005 bp, 8 predicted proteins | sample CowpearedBW_FD_76831 | JGI IMG/M metagenome (GOLD analysis project Ga0099823, IMG submission 76831) | Root nodule microbial communities of legume samples collected from California, USA - Cow pea red BW | ecosystem: Host-associated > Plants > Roots > Nodule | place: USA: California | collected... | reverse complement strand
GCAAATTTTGTTCAAAATTGTGTTATGGCAAATTTTGTTCAAAATTGTTTCTCTTGTTTTTTCCCATTAACTGTGGGGAAACTTCATCATTGTCCCAAGATGGTTATATGGGACAGTTATACTGTCTTCAAGTTAGATTTCCCATGTTCAGATGATTTGGCAATGAGACAATTATATTGAAGCTATGCTAGATATCTAAGGTTAAATTAACTTGTTTTGTAAGTTTGCCTATACTTTTTAAATTATAGGAAATGGATGGGTTTATATTTCTATCAAAATAAAATACACCAGTATTAAAGTTATAGTGAAAGGAGTGGTTGTTGATCCATGTTAGATGAGATAAGGCTTGGAAGTTGGTTGGTTGGTTGGTTGAAGTTTTCATAAATGGAATGAGTGTCAATATTGCGGAAACAACAGTACCTTGTGGGAATTGATATGTGATGACTTTGGATTTTGTAATATATTGTATATCTTTTTTGTTGCAATGATAATTGGATCGCATCAGTTTTATGTTTCTGGTATTTGTAGGCTATGGAGGCTGGCAAGGCCGATTGGGATACCCTTTTTGAGCCATGTCCCTTTTTTGAATCTTACAAGAATTATCTACAGATAGATATAACAGGAGAGAATTCAGATGACCTTAGACAATGGAAAGGCTGGGTTGAATCTTGTCTCCGCCAATTAACATTGAACGTATGGCACTGTATAATTTATTAATTTTTGGTTAAGTTTCATTTTCTTCTACTCAAGGAGTTGCATAAAACTGTGTATTGTCTGTTTCCAATTCATGTATAACTAATTTGGCTGTTTAAATTTCTAGATTGAGAAGCACACTGATGGTATGCTTCAATGTCATCCACATCCTGGTGAATTCTCAGACAAGTCTAGACCTTTTCATCACAGTTACTTCATGGGTCTGCGGCGCAAGCAAGGAGTTGCAGTGAATGAAGGTGAACAGTTTGATATAAGGCTAACTGTTGAAGAATTCAAGCATTCTGTCAATGCTTACACACTATGGAAAACTGAAATGGATATCCGTGTGTCTCATGTGAAACGCCGGAACATACCTACGTACATATTCCCGGGTGGTGTCCGACCTTCCTGCCCGGCAAAAATAACTGCCGAGGATAAACAAAGCTCTTAACTAAAGGCTTTGGACCAAGGTCAAGTTGAAAAGCCTCAGGGTAAAGGAGTGGCAGTTGTAGCAGATGATCTGAAGAGGAGAAGGAAATCAGAGGATGCCATGGATAATAATTCAAAGAATTCCAAGTCCCCTGTATCTTTACCTGCCCCAGCAGGGAAGCTCATGAAGATGCGACTCGTATTAAATTGGATGAATCAGAAGTCAAAGGTATTGATGAACAAAAGAGCAAGAAACTTTGTCTTAGATCTCCTGGGGAGATTCCTTCAGGGGATACTGGAATCAATGGATTTGTAAATTGTGACAACCAACCAACTAGCCAATCCTATAGTTGCTGCTACTGATACATGTAGTTCTAAAGAAGTAGAAAATCCAGCCATTGAAAAGATTATGTCCGGGCCTTATGATGCACATCAATCCTTTCCAGAAGAACCTGAAGAGCTTGAGGATGACACTCAGTATAGAAATCAAGTCAAAGATACTGGTGCGAACATAAAAAACAACATAACTGAATCTCTAGTCCCAAAGCCTGCAATGGCAGAAGAGCCAGTTGTTTATATGGAAACTAGTTCAACTCGTTTATGCTCCTGTGAGGGCTTGGAGGAGCTTGAGGTTAGCCCTCCTTTTATTCCTCAAAATTCAGAAAAATTGGTTAGATTCTTCAATAAAATATGCAGCAATTGTAAATTGTAGATATCAGATTTCCTAGCTTGCTATTATTTCCTGTGTTGAAGTTGCTCAAAAGTCAGTCCAATCTGCATAGGAACATCACTTTGTTGGACTTGTTTTCATATTCCGCTTTATGTAGAACATATGCATGCATAATGTCAATCTAGAGAGAATCTGCTTGCAGTTTTTTCAATGTTATGTAGTACGAGTAACAACAGACAGCATGATATGTCAGTACACAAATGTTTGACGAGGTTGTCTGGAGTCCAAATACACAATTGATATATCGCGTGAATCTGATTGGTTCATTTCTGAATTTAGATGATAGTGTCAATTTGTCCTTTTCTCCCACATATATCCCAAAAATATGCAGTTGATACTTATTTTATATCTTGATTAATTCTGTTCAGTACAGTAGCATAGCATGTCTACGAAAATAGTTAAGTTATTTAACCATGCAATAGCATGCGGTTCTGACCATTCTTTTTTCTCTCTTCCTTTTGGCAAAAGCCTGCTGAGCTAACAGCACCATTGTTAACCGTGCCTCCTGCACCTGCACCGAAGAAGCCTCTAATCAGGTATGCAATATCCGCTATTAATATTGTACTTGTTCTTGTTTCCAAACTCCTACTTGTACTTAAGACTTGTTTTGGTTGAGTGTTTAATTTGTTCTGCTTGACTCATTATTTTCAGGTTGAACTTCACCTCCTTAGGAAAAGCTGCTGACAAGAGTTCTTAGACACTTCAACTTAATCTGCAGTTATCTGATTTATGTAAAATTGACATTTCTGGTTCCTCGTTTATTTACGTAATTCTTATGTTGCAGTAAGTAAACCTGAGCTAGAAAAGCCATCAATTTTCTTTGATATGTACACGAGAGTATGTTGCACCGGGAAAATAAATGCAGATTTTGATGAGTCTATATTATTATCTTCAATGTTTCTTGGATGAGGAAACCTTAGTGTCAGATCCACTTGAAATACTTCTACAGTACAGCATATAACTGTATTAATCTTCATTTGGCAAATCAGTTAGGTTTACATTATTCTGCAAGAAATAATGTTAACATAGAAGATCTTGCACATTAACTACTACATTATTAACAATTTGACTATAATTTTATGAATTTTGTTATTTTTTATAGCTTAAGTACACTTTTTTTTTTATGTGTAGTTTACTTTATCCTTAGTTTCAGATCTTACCACGGTTATCGAATTGGAATTTGAAGTGTGAATCGTTTTCCATTTATTTTGAATTATGAATTGAGTAAGATTTATAATAAATAAAATATGATAGTTTTAAGTAAAAATAAGTGACATAAAAATAATTGGAAAGTTCTTCATTATTTTTCAAATTATAAGAAAAGTTCTTAATTATTGTTCAAATTGTTAGGAAAATTATTCATTACTTTTAAACCCATTTTAAACTTATATTTTACATTTAGCAAACATGAAGCATAAATTTAATAATTTCTTTTCAATAATGTAATTATGGTTAATTTAAAAATAATGAAAGAAATATATAATGTAAATTTTAATTTTAATAAAAAAATTAGTATAACATTTCCATAAAGATTAATGAAAATTAAGACTGAATTAAATATAAATAACGAAAATTTGAACTAAATTGAATAAAATTAATGAAAATTAAGATTGAATTGAATATAAATTACGAGACACTGCACGTGACAATAATACTCATTTGACACGTGACAATAATACAGATTTGACATGGATGCTGACTTGACATGTAGACACTTTTTGAACATTTCCAAAAAAATAAGACCAAATGAACAAAATTTACGAGATTTAGGACCAATTATATATTTAAGTCTCATTTTTTAAAATAAAAGTTAATCTTTATACTTAATTTTATTATATGTCTAAGTAAAAAATTATAATAAAGATAAAAAGTATACATATTTTTTAACAATAAATATTAAGAAGTAAATTATAATTATATAAATATTATATAACAATTAAATTAAATTAAGATCAAATAATTATTAAAAAAAGTAAAAATTATAAATAAATTAAGAAACTAATAACAAAAAAACAAATTTTTAAAGCACTAAATAAATTATTTTTTTTATAATTTAAAATAAAAAACACATATAAAAACAACGATTGGTATGAAGGTAAACATATATATAATAACACATCTCATCCACGTATACAAAGTGAAGCACGTGATGGTCATTTAATTGAAAATTCAAAAGCTCGTGATTGTGGTTCACGAAATCTCTTTCTCGCGACTAATTCAATTTGAAAACATTCCCTTTTTTCATCCCACTTAAAACATAATTTACTAAAAAGGTTTTTAGACAATTTTGTAGACTCCTTCAACATTGTTAACCATCCAAAACAGGTTCCTTGAATAAATAACTTCTCCTCTGTTATTAACTAGTTGTTAATAGATGCAACATATTTTGTTCCACAAAAATGCCTCAAATGTATCTGCAAAGAAAATTAAATAGTTACACTAATGGGACTTATTAAAATGTCATACACAAATCAACTGTATGATAACACTATCCATACCTTATTTTCAATGGAGCTATTACCTTATTCCATATCCATACTTAGTAGAAATATCAAGAAACAGTTACCAAGGGCTTAAAAACTAAAAATGACCACACAAAAAACCAATCATAAAAAACAAAAAACCACATCACCAAAACAGATAAAACACACAACACCACATGATCAAATAAAGTAATCAAACTCATAAAACAAACAGATAAAACACACAACACCACATGATCAAATAAAGTAATCAAACTCATAAAACAAGGACCAAAGTATTAAACACCAAACTATAACTGTTTATGTGACAAACGCAGTACAACTTTTAACATTCAAATAATATAAAGCTTCCAACTAATACAATTCATTCAATAACATTTATCCAACAAGTGTGTACATCCATGTACATTTAACATATTTGACCATTGCAAAAGTATATAAGGATAAGCCATCAAATCATACTTTCATCAAACACCACAACACAACAAACCATTTCAAAACAAATAGAGGATTCACAAATAAAATCGTAAAGAACACAGCTCAAAATAAACTTCACTCAATCAATTTTTGGCAATTACAACAATTTTCCAAAACACTCAAACGGAAATTCCCATAAGAGTTTTCATTTTTAAAATTAAACATGCTGCAATGGTTTCCAATCGAAACCCTAAACCCCAAAATGTGTTCAAATCGAAAAACCTAACCTGCAATTTCAATGCTTTCCACTTCCAACGAACAACGAAGGGTTTTCCGTCAATCACTGTGGGTTGGTTCTGTTGCGATTTGGTGAAGCATCGTGGGACGAAGGATATTGTACGATCAATGATTTCCGTGCAGGGGGATGAGACACCATGGGAGAAGGATTTCGTGCGGCTTTTATACAGGCGGGATGAAAGATTTTCGATCTGCAGCAACAAACTGGTCTTGGTAATGGTTTCGTGCAAGCGTAGGAGCGGCTTCTCATTTCGTGAACCACCGTCACGTGCACCACACCGTTTCAAATGGTTTCTTTCACATGTCTCTTACGTGGAATTTTTTTTACTTAAAAAATTAAAGAAGATGATAGTTTAACAAAAAAATTTGACAAATTTTTGACAAATTACTTTCTTAAGTAGAAAAAGTATTACAATTATTACTTTATTTTGATTAAATAAAAAATTAATCTATTTAATTCTATTTATAGAAACTTTGTCAAAAGTTTTGTTAAAAAAAGTTTGTAAAAAGATAATTTTTCAAAAATTAAATTCATAAAAGCCACATCACTTTTGTTAAAACTTTTTCAAAATCTCTTTGTCAAATAATCAATTTCCTTATCAAAATACTACACCCTGGATTCATTTATCATTCTTATTTAAAATTAAAAAAAAATCCAACCATGATCAAGAGTTTCTTTTATCATCATATAAAGATACAAAGATATGTTTCTCATTACTGATAAAATAAAAATAAACTATATGTCTTCTCATAATATCACTTATTTTCATTAAACTAACAATAAATGATAAACAAAAAAATCATTAAATTGTATCTTCATCGTATATTACACAAAAGAAAGAAACATTCTCAAATTCTACCCGGATTTCATGTATTTACCACTGTGATACCCTAGATAGACATTGAGGACATCGAAGATAATGGTCCTAATGAGTGTGTTAGACAAAACAATTAGAAAGAGAGAAGAGTAAGGGAAAAGTACTAGTATACAAAATGATCCCTGGATAATATAATATATTCAAATAAAATCACAACCTATATACCGAGGAGACTAAGAATTTCTGAACTTTCACTTGAATGTAAGAATCTGCACAATTCCCCATTCCAACCAAAACTTTCAGTCAATTTTCACCGATGAGTAGATTAGTTTTATGAACCAGAAGCATGAATAGAAACCAATTGTACCAGTCACCACGAAGAATCCATACGAAAGAAGCAGCATGTATCCAAAATACAACACTCCAGATACTGGTTTTGTGATCTCAAGCTTCGTGAAGAAGTAAAACGCAGTATAGAGGAAAAGGTAGAGTGCAGAGGAACCAGAAGTGAGATACGACCTCCACCACCAACGATAGTCCTCACTACACAGCTGGAAGTAGCAGAGAACGATTGTGATCTCAGCACAAGTAACAATGAGAATGATGAACACAATGAACAAGAAACCAAATATGTAATAAAACTGATGCAACCAGATTGACGTGAGAATGAAGAAAAGCTCAATGAAGACAGCACCAAATGGAAGCACGCCACCTATCAGAACAGAAAACATCGGATTCATGTACCAAGGTTGATCCGGAATCTGTCTAGCGATCTTGTTTGTCTTCACAGGATCTTCAGCCAACGGCATTTTGTAGCCTAAGTGGCCACCGAGAAACACGAGTGGAACTGAGATTCCAAACCATAAGAAAACAAGCGCAAACATTGTACCAAATGGGACAGCCCCAGAGGATTTCTGGCCCCAGATTAGAGCGTTTAACACGAAGAAAATGGAGAAAGCAATGGCAGGAAACATGAACGCTGATTTGAGAGCAATTTTCTTCCACTGTGGTCCCTTGAACATTTTGTAAAGACGAGCTGAAGAATAGCCACCACCCAGTCCCATAAGCACCCAGAGCAAGAGCATTGCAGTCATCAACCCCCCTCTGTTTGAGGGAGACAAGAATCCCAGTGCTGCAAAGATCATTGTCACAAGAATCATTCCCAAAAATTGAACACCTGTTCCGACGTATACACATAGCAGATCTGAATTCGGAGGAGGCCTGAAAACATCCCCATGAACAAGCTTCCACCCTGACTCTTCTTGAGCTTCTTCTTGAGTCTCTAATTGATTGTACTTTGAGATGTCTCTGTAAAGTGTCCTCAGCATTATCATAGCCACCATACCCGATAGGAAAAGTACAATCATCAAAGAATTAACGATTGAAAACCAGTGAATTTGATCATCGGCCATTAGTAGATAGGAATCCCAGCGAGATGCCCACTTCAAATTACTCTCCTGCAACACAAATGTTCACAGATTTCAAGAAATGAACATGGCATGCATGCAGCACCCTTTTTTCATTACCATGAACACTGCAACTAACCTGGAACTCAACATCATAGGTAAAAATAATCTCTTTTTTGTCTTCAACCTCTTGGGGAGGCTCAGAGCCTGAGACTAACCTTTTTGCATGAGGATCACATGTAGTTAAGCGCGTGCCATTTTCCCACTCACCTTCATATTCATGCTTTACACTGTATTCATAGGACTGATTTCAACTTACAATTTGAAAAGAAAAAACATATTTTGTTTCTTGTTTCAAATGGGTGGGTAAGAAACAATAAAAGTAACTTTTGTTTTCTCAAATCAAACGATGGATTAAACCAAGGAAAGAGATATAATAATATAATACAACCTGAAAGGCTTAACCTCAAAGCCTACAATCCTGGACATCTCTGTCAGTGGATCTCTGTGATACTTAACTATGAATGTTAAGTGGTTGTGGACAAAATGCTTTTCATCCTTGTTCTGTCAACATTTTTGTTTGAAATGTCACAATAAAACACAAACCATTGACAAAAACAAAGGTGATTAAAAACCAGCACTTACTCCAGCATACTGTCCTTTAAGACCAACGAGGAAGCCATGCAGATACACCAAGGAAGATTCACGATCAGGTCGTCTCAGTGGGACAACCAAAGGAAGATTGTCTAAAATCCTGCGACATTGAAAGTATATACACAAGAAAATACAATTTTTTGTCAGGTAAAAGGACTAAGCAAGATATATATATAGCGTTATTAGTGACTCACATGTTCACTCGATATTCATCATCTATCTTTTCCTTGAACTCGTTGGCTGATTTTTCATCGAGAACTAGCCGACAAACAACATTGCACATCTGGGGTTCTCTCATTTTGAACTTGAAGAATCAAAAAACTACTGTTTCAGTATTTTGTAACTGTACATTCTAAATGTGAGTGAGAAGGAAGAATGATGCAAAACTTAAACCAACCACGTAAGGAGAGTTTTCTATGCGGTCACCCCTAAGAACTTCCCCAAGATTCTCTGCACTGTCAACAATGTTATCTGGATGACAATAAGGCAGTGAATAGTAGGAGTAAGGAAGCTGTGTTTTTGTTGAAGATAGTTTGTTCACTTTCACCCTCAACATATCCCCCTGTCACCAATGAACAACATAAGATGTTTTTACCAATGAACAACATAAGACGTTTTATGCAAAACTATATATATATTCTTTCTGTTCAATCAACATTAATTAAATCATCATGTGAATAAGCTGTGAAATGACATTTATGTGTAAAACCAAAGCATCCACCAGGTATGAAAAAAAAGTGCGTGCCTAAATTCCTATATTTCCCTCCCCAGAATGGCCTTAAATAATGTTCATGCACAAGCAATGTCATCACGTGAACTGCAAATTTTAGATTCTTCAGTATTTGGGTAAACGAAATTAGAGAAAAGAAAGTGTAAATGATAACGAGTAAAAATGAATGCCATAGGAACACGTTTCACTTCTGGTTGGAAAGAATTTCATACCCAGATACCATAATGCTCGGATCTCACAAACCAACGTTGAATGTTCCAACAAGCAAAAGTAAATATCATCGTTGGCCAACTTTTAAAACTGAATAAGGATCTTAATTAACAAAGCCTTGGGAAAGAATGAATATACCAGAATAAAAAAAATCTTAGGATGGTGGTTTGACCAGAAATTCAGAAGAAAATGAAACTGAAAATTCAACAAAGAAAGAAGCAGTTTTTTTGAATGAAAAAAGGTACCTTGTGGAAATCCTCGGGTGCAACACCAGGAAGGTAAAAACAAGTTCCGAAATGGACATGAAGAAGTAACAGAAAAGACACAGAGATCCATTGACCCAGATTGCGTGCGAGAAGCTCTCTCGCCATGGTTCCGAACAACGTATTTCCTCTCTCTTTCTCTCTCTCTCTCTCTCTCTCTCTCTCTCTCTCTCTCTCTCTCTCCTGGTCTTCTTCCTCTTGTTTCTCCCACTTTCAAGTTTTCTTGCTATGTTTGTTACAAAACGATGTTTTAGTTGTTGGACTAAAAATTATGTGGCCGTTGGTACGTTTTTCTATCATAACGTAATAACTATTCTCGTATCTAAAGCCAAAGAAAATTAACATACATTTTTCTTCTTCAGGGTTTGCATTACAATTTTAGTTTTGGGTACGTGGGTGGTAATTTTGTCTTATTTAGAAAAAAAGAATTTGTTAAAATGTTCCACATGAAATTCGAAATAAAATGTGATGGTTTGTTTGGTTGAAACACTTTGTAATAAACTTCTATCCATTTAATCTTTGACTTGATAGAATATAAGTGGTTGTTGATTGTTCATACATGATTGAAAGTCATGTTTAATAATATATCTTAATTTCTAAACATATAAATAGGCACTTTGAGAAGGAGTGACTCACGATTTCAGATAAGAACTCACATTTTTATTTAATTAAAGTTATCAAAATGAGAATATAAGCTTTCCTTGTAAAGAGAGTATGGTGTGAAGGACTTTGAAAACCACATTGTTAGAGAAAAAGTTTAATACTATGATTTTGATTAAGTGATACTTAAATATAAACCTGTTCATACCATGTTTAAAAGATGACAATTTAGTTTAAAAACAATAATATAAGATGCAATTGTTCCTCCTAATGGACAATATAAAACTGTGTAGTCTTCTTTTATATTTTTATAGCATAATATATGCTTAAATAATAAATACGTAAAAGTGAGTTAACCTCACTCATACTATACGAGAAAATATAAATGCCTATTTTATGTTGCATGAAATGTATTACTTTTATTTTCCAAAGATATTTGATAGCAAATGGCAAGTTAAGTCAGAAGATCTCTTAGATAAAGAGTTAAAACTATTTTTTTTTCAAAAACTCCTTAATCATGCAATGATATCTCCGTTCTCCACTTTGGGCTTCAATCTTCATTAATGGTGATTTTTTTCCCTTTAGTTTGAGGAGGAAGATAGGTCATGAATTGGAGATAGATAGACAAAGAGGAAGCACGATTGGAGCATGGATAGAGGTAAATAACCTTGAAGAAGGGCATACATCTCTCTTTGGTTTCAATTTCTTCCTAGACTCTCCACCATGGAGAGCTAACCCTATTTGTGATATTAGATGTAATAAATTGAATCTTGTGTATTATGTGATGTTAATATATATGCTTTTTCATTTCAATGTTAGTATTTGATTTCTATACTTAATGTTTGTTGGAGCTTGATCATCCATGGCTTGATTATTGGTTGTTAAGGTATTGAAAAATGTCTTTTGAACTTAGAACTGAAATTGAATACCTAATGGAACTTGTATGTAGGTAGGGATGGCAACGGGGCGGGGCGGGCACGGGTTTCGCTATCCCATACCCATCCCCGTAAAAAAAATTCATCCCCATCCCCATACCCAAATCCAACGGGTATTAAACTTTTGACCCAACCCCATCCCCACCGGGTAACGGGTATAATCTCGTACCCATACCCATACCCATTTTCTTACTACTTCAATATTAATTTTAATTAATTTTATAAAATAATAAAATTTTTATGATAAAGGAAACATAATATTATCAAATATTCAATATTAGAATGATGATTGTTTCTTCCATATCAAATACTTTAAAATAAATTATAATTGTTTACATTT
>Ga0099823_1007612_pt1 | contig 11008 bp, 9 predicted proteins | sample CowpearedBW_FD_76831 | JGI IMG/M metagenome (GOLD analysis project Ga0099823, IMG submission 76831) | Root nodule microbial communities of legume samples collected from California, USA - Cow pea red BW | ecosystem: Host-associated > Plants > Roots > Nodule | place: USA: California | collected... | reverse complement strand
GGTGATTTTTGTGTCATCGTGTTTTTTTTTTCTGTTGCTATTACTGCCTCGCCTTTCAAAATTGTTTGGTATTTACTGCTTCATCATTTATTCCCTGTTTTCGCATTTTGGATATTCGAGGGCTAGAAGAACGAAGTGGGTTTTGTACCACGTTAAGTAGAATTAAATGCTTAGTTTGGTAATTTAGTTGTGAGATTCTTTCACTTAATGACTAATTTTTAATTTTTTGTGTTGGAATCTCCCCTTGTGCACATGTCCTAACATATTCGAAATGTGAGGCCTTCTTTCAGACTACAGCTCTCATGATGAATTGTTACATGAGTGCCAAATATGAGGGCGGCTCTATGCATGAAATGCCCTCTATTATATGTCAAGTCGCCATTAAACGTGGACGCCTTTTACAGCCACTACCAATCATTGACAGTTGACAGGAGGGTTTTAGGACTAATAGTCATTCCAAGGACGGTGGATCACTTGTTGCTCATTTGGATATGTTGTCATTTCACCGCCTCACAACAAGTGACTGACTGAGTAAGAGTATTTTGTCCGACTTTTATCCAGCTTTTATCAGCCATTTCTGGCGTGAATTGATGGGTATGAATTCTGCCTACCATACTATACTTAGTTGGATGGACGAACTGAGGTTTTAAGGCCACGGTTCACCATAAGCCCTCTTCATAGGGTCAGTTTTTGCCTTGGCTGAATATGCTCAATGTCATTTTGCTACATTTATGTCTCTATTTACAGTCACGGAAGAACTCCTCCCTCCTGAATTATATACAGGCCAACTTTGTAATTGAAGTTGTGGTTCCTTCTCCTCCTATGGAGAGGAAGTCCTGATTTTTTTTCGCAAAAAGAGTCTCCACAATCAAATAATATAAAGATAGAAAATAACTAGTAAAGGTGGAATATATACGGGAATAGTATTATTTATTGCTGAAATGGGCAAAAAGAAGAACATGCACTAGAAATGATACTTCATTCTAATACTCTAGAGCAACACCCGAGAGAGCAACTACTCCTTACAGAGTAGCGTAACAACTACTCGGTCCAACCATAATACGTCAATCCTCCCCCTTTCCCATACTCTTGTACTCCTTAATAAAAGGGATTCTATTCTCTCTATAACTAATTATTTTGCCAGCTCATTTTTCCCTTCTCTTTTGTAAACAATCCACTCTTTGGGCTTTGTGACTGCTTGTTGGACAATCCTTTCTTTCGGCCGAATGATTACTGCTTGATCCCCATCAAGATTTCATGTCAATATTGTTCTTGGTCATTGGGTGTGTAAAGTTGCAACCACATCATAAGAAGTTGGATACTGTGTTCTTGTTGAAGGTGTGATTTAATATCATAAAAAAGTAAGCAAGAAAGTTCAAAACCAAATTATAGGATAGACATTAGTCACTTGTCAACTTATATCGCTACAACAACTACTTAAAGTGCTCAAATTTGATAAAACATCCCAAATGCACCTTGTATGTAACAATCAAACAACACTACACTTCATCTTATCGTGATTTTCATGAGACAACCAAACATATTGAGTTGGGTTGTCATTGTTTATAAGTGAAACTAGAGTACGAAGGCATCACCACTCTATTTGTCAACCCTAGTGAACAATTAGATGACATATTCACCGTCTCTAAAAACCTAAGGTCGATTATATTTGTCACAAGCTAGACACATACAATTTACATGCTCTAGCTTGAAGGAGAAGATAATAATTATAGAACTAAGGAATTGATCTTATATAATCAAGCATATCTAGATTATATACCACATATTATTAGGAACATATTTATTTATTTTCGTATCATTGTATTTTAAAACTCCTCTATTTATTGTATTGATTCTTTTGTTTTCAATATTCCGCATCAAATCTCCTTTTGTTTGTCAGCATTATTCTTTATAATTTTTTGAGCGTTTTGAGATTTTTTTGAGAAAAAAGCCAGGACTTCCTCTCCATAAGACAAGAAGGAACCCACAACTTCAATTGCAAAGTTGGCCGGTATATAATTCAAAATTCAAAAGGGAAGTACAGGCTCTTTCCTCCTATAGATACCAATAATATTGAGCATTGAGCAAGCTGACAAAATAATCCAAACAACACATTGTTGGGCTGGATTTTGGATTTTTTCATGATTGTACATGTGTCTAGCCTACCTGGGAAAGTAGGTGTTAATTAGGAAGTGTACTGAAGGGTGGGATTGGAGGCTGGTTTTTGGGTGCGTGCTTTATATGGTGGGATTGGGGGAGAAATGACAGGAAATAATGTTGACAATCCTCGTCCTGTGCTTGTCCTTCTCGTTATCTTTGGGCATAATATTCTTCTTCCGTCACGATGATTAAGAATATATTTGAGCCACTAGTGATTCCAAGACTCAAAGATATGAAGGGAAAAGGAGTTCAAAATAGTTAAGCAGAAAAGAAAGCCATTGAGAATGCAAGACCTAAAGATATGAAGGCAAAAGATTATGTCTTCCAATTAATGATGAAATCTAGAGACCATTTTGAACAAAGATGTAATGGAAAGCTGACCCTCCTCGAAGGAGGGTGACGTGAAGGGAAGAAAATTCTAAATAGTAGATATTAGAAAATCTCTTTTGAGTGAAAATGATATCATTCCTTTTTAACTCTTAAGTGGGAGGCTCGAGTTTGTAGGGTAATAAACTTTTGGGGAGAGCTTTCTCAAGTTCGTCCAAAAAAATCTGTCTTCAACTGTGCCTATTTTTTGAGATGTTTTTTTTATGTAAGCAAATAGTATCAAACCTTCATAAATTACATGTCTTAGGCTTTTTTCTATCAGTAATGGAATTTTTGCATGATCCTATCATCAATCTTCGTTGTCTGCAAGGTTTTTCTTCTTTATCTATCAAGCCTAATGCCTGACACTTAAGGGGGAGTTAGAGATCCTGAAGGAAACTTTGTCAATAATATTTTAACACACCCTTGCCATTGTTGACAAGCTACCACTCAGTAAGGCGAAGGTAAACAATGTTGTAGTCATTGAGAAAATATTGAGATCTATGATGCTTAGGTTCAATTATGTTATGTCTATTAAGGAATCAAGGGGATTGATTACAGAGCAGTTTTATACTATATGAGACGTATGTTCCTTTTTTTGGACAAAGATGCTGTTAGCCACTCTGTCTTCCATTGCAGTTGAATATGTTGCTGCAGTTTCTTGCACCTGTCAATTCATGTGCATGAAGGTGGTGGCACAACAATTTTCTGTGATACTGATTCTTAGCTCTCAAAGAATCATATTTTTCATGCCCATACATAGATGCTCTTTCACAAGGTTTGTAAGTTAGTTCACGAACAATTTGTGGATATAATGACATACCCAGTATAGCATGATTTCCTTGTAATGCTTTGAGGTCCATTAGGACTATGTGTTGGCCCAATTGAAAACTGAATAAGTTGCTATTCAGTCTTAGGGAGAATATTAAGTTATTAATATTTGAATTATTTTTGTCTTGAACTAATTTTTAAATGTTAGTGATTTAGATAATCCCTATCTTCTAGGAATAATATATTGGCTTCCTCGTTATTCTCCATTGTTGAAGATTATTGCCGTATTAGTGTATGAATATAGCTTAAATTTTTTTTCTCCAACCATTTTGACTATCTACGTGTAAAGATTCCCAATTTGGAGATGATAGTTGAGAGAAGGGAGGAAGAGGCAGGTGGATGATTTTGTTTTATATATTGAACTAGTGATTCATGTATGCCAAGTTCAAATTTATTGTGAAGGAGCGCATGTCGGATATGAAGTCCTTTGTGTGTTGTGTTCTACCAAACAACTTAAGCCTTTGGGAAATTTCTCTTATATGTGCATGTGGTACACTTTTCTTCTGTATCAAAATCTTTAGACAGATGTTCCATCTAAGGCCTTTATCATCTATATCTGTCTTAAGTCTAGTGTCTTGAATGTCAATGATATCACAAATACATAGATTTAGTTGAATTGTTATAAGATTGCTGTGATCGCATTAAAGGTTTCACCACTTTGCTATTGGCTCCTCATTATTTTGTCATATAGTTATGTATTTTTGGCTTTCAACACTTCCTTGTTTGTGGACTTGATATGGCTTGACGACTAGCTAGCTGGTGAGTAGGTTCAGAAACCAATCAACAGTTACGATTTTAGACAAGATTGGCAGAGTCTACTCAGGTGTAGATGGAAATACTCAATTATATGTGTGTATAGAGAGATTACTCAATTATATCTATCAGCCATTGACGAAGAAAGACCAGTGCATATGATACACACCCATACAATATAATGGAATTCCTATTATTGTGTGTTTATTGACATCATATGTAGACAAAGTGGTGTTTTTTTTCGTGTTCCCTCCCTCCCTATAATGGTTATCATCAACCTTTTCTTCGTTGTGTAATAACGAATGCTGAATGATGAAAGAAAACATACCTTTGGGCCTTTCACTCAGTTGCTTTGAGTTTTTTTAAACAATCCAAAATTGAAGAGAGAATTCCACAACAGAGCAAAACCTAGGATGGGCGTTGATTGAGAATGTTGAAGATAATGAAGTATTGATGACATTGGTAAACGACAGGAAATCTGGTGAAGCCAGAAAGGCACAAGCCAAAGCTGATAGTGGCTTTCCTCTAATAAACGAATCCATGAAAATCCATGAAACTGGTGATAACTATGGAATTAGGTCTTGTGTTTAGATACACCATTTCGATTTCTCATAAGTGTTGAGTAATCCTGATCTTAATTGGTAGTACATTTTTTTATGTTTCCGAATTTTAAGATTGCCAAATGAAACGTAACAGATGATAAAGTTAGGCAACAGTATAAGAAATGTGATAAATGTGTAAAAACGTAGCGAAGAACCTTCTATTTTTGCTTGCTACAACCACCCACATACATCTTTAATTTTCTCTTTTTGGTGACTTATTTTTCTGCTTGGTTCGCAGGAGTATGAAATCAAAAATTATGGCAACTTATCCTGATGCATTTCCTGAAGACTCAACGGGCGAAGTGATTGATGATCGGAGACCAGACCTTGAAATGCCCAAGTAACTAATGTTATCAGATGAACGCCATTAGCTCAATAGACAATGGAACTGTTCCTTCATTTATTTTAAATACGCATTTAGTTTCTGTAAAATAATTTAACGAATAACTTTTCTTTAATTTCTTGCTCCTAACAAATTCAAACAGTGCTTCGAATAATAAAGTAAAATGTTATAAAAAATATTTTAGGATCAAAAGTAAATAATAGGTACTATTGTTTTAAAAAAAAAAACACTATGATAGAAACTAAAACACTACAAGAATTGCAAATTAAAAATTATATCTGCTTGAAGTATTCATTTCAACTCAAGTTACTTCGAAAAACTCAATAGTAAAAAATACTACTTCAAAATTAATTCTCAGTCAATTTCATATACAGAAGGAACGGCAACATATAACACGTAAAATGATGCATAACTTCATTGCGAATAGTTCAACAACTCTTCTCGATTCTAGATGAAATCAAATGAAGTTCAACTACGGAAGGAATTAAATGATTGAGAAATCAAAGCAGAAGAGGAAAGGTAAATGAAGTAAACAATATGTGATCTTCACAAGACAGAAAACACTATTACATAAAAGATTGTCCACAAATATAATTCTTTCTCCAGTATGCCCATGTCAATCATCGGATAGAAAATAAACAGACTAAATTAAGACGAAAAACTTAAAAAAGCATAAAAACCAACTATATTTCAGTATTTCCCACCTTGCTTCTACCCCTGTTGAAAGAAACAAAGAAAGCTGCTCTGCAACAAAGTAGATCTAAATTTACAAGACAGGAAACCACCAACCAAGTAAAAGAAAGAAAGGAGAAAAAGGCAAAGAGAGAAGGATAAAAGCCCGAACAAAAACCAAAAAGATATAAGCATCTTAAGCAGAAACCCTAAAAACCCAAAAACCCTAGGAGTAAAGACTGTTAGGAGCTAACCACTGTAAACAAAACCCAATGAGAAGGGATTGGTGCTAGAATTCTATGAACTAACTCCGCCCAGCCAATCTCAATATACAGATCTTTATCTTCACTAGGCAACCAATCACTATATTCAGACTGCAAGAGAAGGCAAGACAGATCAAAACAGGCGGAACCCAGTAGCCGAGACATATATTCCTAAGAACCAATATTTGCGCATTGGACCCGCCTTCTTCATACACTTGACCTTAGCAACCATTAGCAATCCCATTGCTGCCTAACGCAACCTTACCCTCAGAAACAACTGGTTTAGCACCCTTTGGGGCCTCTCCAGTTTTTGAAATAGATCCATTCTCGGCAACTTTCGGCTCTTCGCCATCCTTTTCAGCAAGGTTAGACTCCTTCAGCAACTCTGATTCAGACTTTTGAATAGTAACTTCACCATTTACCTCAACCTTCTCATCTGTAGGTTTCCCTTCCCACACCTACATAAACATATAATTAATAAACATCAGCACACAATCTAATACTTTCACATAATTAGGATACATGAAATATCACTTGCCTGCTTTGGGTATTGTTGCTTTGCTTTCTTCTCCAAAATAGTCTTCTGACGGCCTCATAAAACCCAAAATCATCCAGAATGCATGTCTTGCTGGTATATTCCTTGAAGATTTTGATTAATTTCAACCCAGGCTCCAACATTACCTGCAACATAAACACAGTGGATCAGATTAAAGTAAGAGGCACTGCTAAAAGAAACAGCAACTAAATATGAGCGGGACCTAATTACCTCTTGGGTATCCCGACTGTTTGTGACAGGTTTGTTCTCATTGTTGTCCAGCGTAATGTGCCTCAACAAATTGTTAGGTACATCCTTAACAATGTGCCACTTTAAAGGAAAACAACCATTCCACTTGTCTTGCTGCCAATACTCAACACTCTTATTAAAATCAACAGGACCAATCATTTCAGCAAGCCCCACGAATTGGCCACTGGTATTAACCTGCATAATAAAAACACAACAAATTAGATTAAAATTACCATATAAGAAAATAGAAAAAATCAACACCATATGGAGAGATGCTTACTGAGAAGAATAGGAATACAGGGCAGCCACCAGGTTTCTGCTGTGCCTCCTGGTATGCAGCATCAAGCTTTTTGTTGCCATTTTGTGTACTGGCCCACACGTTGTATTTTATGCTCTTGTGAATATCATCCTCGCTGTAAGACTTGATGACAAAAAATTTGGCATCGGCATATTCCTCTGGAAAATCAGCTTTGTTGTATTGATCTCTGTCAGGAACAGTGCTGGTTTTGTCTTTCTCCTCATCTGTACTTAGAGTTGCTGGTAAATTCTGGCCTTTCACTGCTAGAACAGTTGGTGCAAAACCCTTCTGGTTCTTACCACCTTTAGCCCTAGGTCCTCTGTTTAGTTCATTCAAACCATCTACATTCTCATTGCCATAGCCAAAGTAACCACCACTTCTTCCCCTGGTTTTGTACTTACTGTCAACAGCTAACCAAGCCCTTCCATTAGTGCGGGTATCATACCCATGTGTTCCATAACCCATTCCAGATCTGACAGTGCTCCCGTATTGACCATATAACTTGTTTGGATACATCCTATTTATGAAGTTATGGGTGGCACCCATGGCAGGCATTGGTCTCGGATGGTGCAAGCCCTGTCAAAACAAAACTTGCTTATAAATAACCATAACAGCAGACTAGGTAGACAACAGTACATCACATACAACAAACTAATAAAAAATCCAAAATATTGTGCATACCATAAATTGAGAATTAGGACGAAAAGTCTGGTTCCTTGAAGCATTGTTGTTGCCACCTGATATTGTGGGAGTGATGGCTGAGCTACTCACAGGCCTTGGCTGCCCATCTGAAAATAGTGGGGCGTCTAGCCATGGGATTGGTGATCGTACTCCATCAAAACCAAATCTTGGATCTTGATAACCTGAAGTTGGACCACGACCTGGCATAGGAACCCTTTCATTTGAAGCTTTGGAACTATAAGATGAATTCTGATTGGCCTGTTTAACAGGAGCAACAGAATTATTACCTTTAGCATTGCCACCGTTTGCTACACCATTAGAATTTCCATTGGCTGCTTCGACAGGGAGAGTCTTTTGATCAGCACCAACTGAGGTCGAAACCTCACCCTGAGGAAGGACAGCAGGAGTAGGTGTGAATGGCGCACTTGTTGGTGTTAACGGTTGAAAATAGGGAGGATACTGATAATGTTGAGGCCCGTACAACTGACCATCATTACCCATGGTTGGAACTGGAGACCCTGCTGGCGAATAGGGGCCATAGGGAGCATATCCATACCCATGGTGATAAACTAGAGACCCGTTATCCCCATAAACTCCCTGAAAATAAATCAAAAAAGCAGCGTAGACAATAGCATTAGCATTGGGTCAAAAGGCTGCAGAAAGTGGAAAACGGTAGAGTAAAATTTCTCACCGAAGTCATCTCAACTCCTTCCGAATTCACATATCTAGAATAATCATCCCACTCGTTACCAGTTCCGTCATAACCTGTAATGAAACAAATAATTTAGCTTGCACGAGATTTAAGCAAAGCATTAAGAGAACTCAGTTACAAGGAATCCATCTTCGCTTGCGGTATTTACCCATAAACTTACCACCATAATAATATGCAGTAGACGGATAACCATTTGGGAGGTAACACACAGTAGGATCAATGAAATCTTGTAACACTGGGGTCACAGACCGATCGTACGACGGGATCTGGCCATTTGCAGCATTTCCTGAATCAACTGATCCATACTGATTCCCAGTGGCCTACAGAATTGTACAAATCAACTCAATAAACACACAATTCACTAAAAGAACACATATAACAGTTACAAACATCTCATTTAACATGTCAAAAGTTACAAGATTGATACAAGTGAGGCAAATCGTGAAATTTATACACCAAACTTAAAAAAACACATTCTTCTACCTTCTTGGTGGGTTCAGGCATCTCCAAGGCCTTAGGCTGAGTTTCTAGCGTTAGCTTCTGCAGCAAATCAGTTGCTTCTGTAGCAAATCAGTGAAGGAATACCAAAAAGCTCTCGCGAAATAAAAGTTCTCAACATTGATAAAACCTAAAACTCATCACACGAACAACAAAAATTCAAAAGACCTCAAAACCCCGATACCCAACCACTCAGACGAGTCAATTTAAACCACAAAGTCAACAACGTAAAAAATTCAAGCAGATTTCACCTAAAACACTCAACCGCACAAAAACCCCCAACACGCAACTATCACAAATCAGCAAGCAGACCACCAAACCCTACAAGATCACCCTTAGCAGAGCCCAAAAATTAGGTTTAGGAACGAAAACGTAACAGATCCAATCAGCGATTCAACAGAACAGAACAGATCAAGAAAGCAAGCACGAAAGGTAAATTGCACAAAATAAAAAGGATACGATCCGCGGGATTAGCAACGGTAGCCATGTCAAATCAAGCACGAGATCTGGTGCTCCTTGGGACACAGAAGCGAAAATCGGAAGCCTTAAATCCAAATCGAAATCGAGGGTTTAAGCCCCAAAATCGAAGAGTCGAGAAACCCTAAAGAGAGTGAAACAGAGAGAGAGAAAAGGATAGAGAGAGAGAGAGAGAGAGAGAGAGAGAGAGAAGAGAGGGAAAGAGAAGAAAAGAGAGAGAACTAAACACAACACAACACACAACGGGTCTCGCAGCCGCCAAGGGTTTGGGTTTTTGGGGAGAGAGGGTTTTGGTCCTCCAAAAGCAGTGATTCAAATAGCACCACCACGCTCTCTTTTCGCACTCTCCACTCTCACCCGCGGGTCACTCCGTGATCTCATTCACTCTCTCTCATTGGCACTTCTCCACACGTGTCGCTCTCCCATTCGACTTCCCTTTTCTAAATTATTTTCCCTCTCGCGTCATTATTGGTCTGTCGCGCTCGCTGGGTAGTGACCACGAGTGACTTTAAAATTCCCCTTGTGAATCTTGTAGATGCGGGGTTTGGGCAAAAGATGGAAACCCTAATTAGAAAATGACAGAAATGTCCTCGTCCAGCTGGACTTGTGGTAACCCTTCTTCGGTTTTTTCTTTGCCTCCTTCTGTCATGTGCTCCACCACATATCGTGTTCAAATTCATTTCGAGTTTATCAAAAAGAAAAAAAAAAGCAAATAAAAATTAATAATTCATAAATAACCATATCCTGCGTTTCAATTAATACAATACTCTCTCTCTTTTTTTTCAGTTTTAAGAATGCTGCCAATTTTTTTTCCATTATTAGATTAGGATTTAAATTTAACAATAAATAAAATAAAACAACTATTACTGTAAATTATTAAGAATTTAAATTGTAGGTAGCTTAGATATTAAGATACCACGTTTTCAACACTAGTAACCGGTCAAAATGAGGAAGATAAGAAAGATATAGGATCGGCGTTTAATTTAATATCATTTGGTAAGATAATAAGATTGTATAAATTTATCTTCTTTCATGTAGTCATTCTAATGCTATTTATTTATATATATAAAAAAATAAAAAATAAAAACTAGATAGGAAACTTGTTGACCTGGTTATAATTGATGCTGATTCAAAAATTATGACTATTGATGGTTATGGAAATGATAAATATTAGTGAAAAAATGTGTTATGTAATTGAGTTATTTCTTTAATAGTAATAAAAAATAATAAAATCATAATTATAAAAATAAATATTTTTTATAAATTTATTTGTTATAAGTAATTTTTTATTATATAGTTAAGTTGTAAAAAATGATTAAATTTAAAAGAAATATATCAATTAATGAATAAAATTAATAAGATGGTTATTTAAGGCTTATATACGTTTTTTTTGTCTTTTTACTGAAAATTAAGAGCAGTTCTTCTTCAAAAATTTTGACAAATTTAGTGTTATGAATTAATGATTGTCCATTGATTTGATACATTTACTCATATGATTTATTACTCTTTATGGTAAATATTTGTATTAACTAAGTTGATTTGTTTCTTTTATGGATTACATATTGTAT
>Ga0099823_1007609_pt1 | contig 11008 bp, 8 predicted proteins | sample CowpearedBW_FD_76831 | JGI IMG/M metagenome (GOLD analysis project Ga0099823, IMG submission 76831) | Root nodule microbial communities of legume samples collected from California, USA - Cow pea red BW | ecosystem: Host-associated > Plants > Roots > Nodule | place: USA: California | collected... | reverse complement strand
TATATATATATATATACATTCTTAAATTATGAAATGCAATTGTAGTATTGTGTGGGTTTACAAGAGGTGGCTTGGAAAACTAAGAATGAGTAGAGAGAAGGGAAACCTATGTCAAACCATAAAATACTCAAACCATATAATAGTGGGATCTTCCTTTTCCTTTTAATGATAAGACATTGCTTTAGTATCCCTTTTTGCTTCTTTGAAGTTCTTTCACATTTTTAGGGGTTGTTAGAACCCATGAGACCCATGTTAAGTAGTAAATTGATAGATTGGTACTTTGGGGAACCCACGACATACCCTTGTATTTTTTCATTCTTTGTACTTTTGGTGCAAGCTTTATAATTCTCATATCACATGTTAATGTGTTGTAGGGCCAGTAGGGACAATCCATGTGATATAAATATTACATATTATATAATATAAATGTATATAAATATTTCGTATATATAATTAATATATAAACATTATATTATATATATATATATATATATATATATATATATATAAAGTATTGAAATTGAATTATGTTGATATGTATTGGTGTTAAAGGGTGTAAGTATGAGTTTAACTTAATTATGAATTTTATGTATGAATGATGATTGTGATAAGTTGCCTTGGTTGGATATATGCATATACATGTGTATTCTATTCACTAGGACATGTGTGATGGAATTAAGTCTAAATGGGGACCAATTCAATGTGCCCTAAAAACAAGAAATAGTGGGGAGAACCCTATTAGGAGTTGGCACCTGGCGGCGCGAGGTAGCGTGCTAGGCGGATAACACATCAGAGGTGGCTGAGGAATGTAGAACTACTGGCGCCTAGAAACGCAGTTAAGTCCGGCCAGGCGGACGCTTTTGATCTAGAAATACTTCCAGTGCTTTGACGCCTGACGGTAGAATAAGGCTGCCAAGCGAAAACGTGAATTCCGGAGATCTAGTAGAACTTAGTGGGCTAGCGCTTGGTGGTGCCAAGCATCTCACCAAACGGCCTACACAAATTTTGCTGGGAAACTCTGGAGTCGCACCAGGGAATTTACGGTAGAGATGGCTTGATGGAGGGAACTCTACGAGGCTCTGGGTGACATACGCTATGAGGATGACTTGTTGGGGGTCCAATTACTAGTGCAACCGATATTGGGGAAACACGTGCCCATTTTAGGGGTATAGCCTTTTGGGTCTTGAGGTGTTCAGTGCGAGTGTGCTTAGTGGTGGCTAGCACGGATGGGTCCATGCAAACTGCCCTCCCTGGTTGTATTCAGCGAGTTTGGTAGTCTGGGGACAAGTATGAACCACGATTCATGCTGGGAAACTCCACTTGAATCTCGATGAGAGGTAGGGATAAATTATCCTCGTGTGTGGACTACTTCAGTGGTGACTGGTAGTCGGAGAGGCGAGTAGACACTCGTGCGACAAGTATCAGCATAGGTATTCATCAAATAGCGTAGAACCCGAATGTTCACGGTAACAACCGTGGTGGGCACTGAGTATGCATGGAAGAAATACAAGACCAGCTAGTTAACTTAGCAAATCGGGGAATAGGAGTTTAATGTTATTGTAAGATAATGGTGTTGTTATTATGTTATTTCTCTGAGTTCACCCTATCTATTTGTGTTTGGCGATGATCACGTAAATCGTTATGCAGGAGCAGATGATGTTTCAGGTGAGGTTGCAGAGGAGTAGAGTCGAAGCGGGGCTTGTCATGCGATTTTAATTTTGAAGCTTTTAGTTTCATGTTTTGAATAAAATGATGTAATTTTAATTACAGTTGGATTGAGTTTTAAATTGTAAGAATTTATGTTATATTGGATCCGAAATTTCTAATTCGGCGGTTTAATAAAAATTCAAATTCCCGCGCCATGGGAAATGCTTTCATTAAATGCAGAAATTATAATTTTTTTTCTTATTATCTTTTATTAAATCAGTAATATTCGGATGTGCTGTTACCATCCCTATTTAAAATAATTAAAACACTTAGGTAGTCTAAAATACTTATATTCATTGTTCCCTTTGGTTAATTATTCAACATGTTAAAAATTTAAAAGGTTCACTCAAATATGAAGAAACTTCCTCTCTTATCACAATTTTGATAACATAATTTTCTTTATGTGATTTTGTTCAAATGGTAAATGGTATAAATTTCAGGAAATACAAGCCTCAAGTTTTATCAAATAATTTTGAAAGCACATGCTTAATTATTATCTTTCAAATATACTTGTTTTAGTACTTTTATTCATTATTATTTTTTACATGAAAATGTTTCACTTTCAATTTTATGTGTTAAATTCAATCACGTAAACCTTTGGTTTAGTAGGTAATATTAAAAATTTGTTTTCCTTTTTTCCCTTTTAATCCATAAGTTTGTTTTATTTGAAGAACCTTTGTTTCACTAAAAAATTTCATTATGTTTCAATAATTCAACCAATTTTATATCCACCAAATTTATTTATATCTCCAAGATATTTTTCTTTTTGTCACCACTTTGATTACACATTTTTTTTCATTTGTGTGACTGCATTCAAATGATATATTACATAGAATGAATGTTATTATCAATTTCATTGAATCAACAATTTTATCAATTTTACTCTTTTTTTTATAATTATTTGACCTTACAATTATAACTTTTCTTGACATGTATATTCTTTTCACATTAAATCCTTAGCAAATTTTTTTAAAATTATTTATAATAGTTGGAATAGTAAAAAAACATACGTGAGTAATAGATATAGGATGAAATGAATAATTTATAATTATTAAATATGATGAAAAATGAATTTTTACTTTAGAGATAAAGATAGAGATAGTGAAACACACAATGATAGAGTATTTGTTTATATTTTTTTTTTCTTAAAACCAAACTTACACTTGGACAAAATTTGCATGTGGGGAAAGTGAAAATTCATGACAAATGAAAAACATTATTGTATTGTATCATCTTCCATTTTTTTTTTCTTGTTGCATGTATATAGTGTAATCTTGTTTTTGAATGTTAATAATGTTAAAGATTGAAGGGTGTGAACAATTAACTAGTGAGATCAAAAGGAGGGAAATGACACCAAGATGTCAACAAAGGTGAAGTAAAAAACTAAAATGGTTCAAATGTCCCTACTAGAGTTCATCAATAGCATAAATGTTTTTTAGTCACCCTTGTAATGATGAAGATTACACCGCTTTCACAATCCTTGTGTCATCTCATTTATCTGTAAACAACAAATTCATCTATAAGTATTCATCATTAGTTCACCTATAATGTCATTTTTTACAATACAAATTCTTATTCACCCCAAATATAAAAGTTACCTTGTTTATTTTACTTTTAACTGTGTTATATATGCAAGTTATATAACAATTTGTATAACATTACTATTTTTCTTTTATTTCTTTCTTCTTGTGAAGACAATTTAAGTAAAATTATGTACAATATAATTTTTTTTATCTCTATCCCTTCATAATTTATTACATTTTAATTTATTCATATTTTTTTCTTCTTTTTTGTTGTCTAATTTATCATACAAATTATTTCACATATAGCTTTTGTCTTTTCTCTCTCATATGAATGATATTTTTCAAATATAAATATATTTATTTACCTCTTCCAAATCTCGATTTACGAATTGCACGTTGTGCATCATGTTCTCTACGACCCTGTAAAACATTACATATAAAATATAAATTAATTTGATATAAATAGAATACACAAATATTTTAGCTAGGACATTCAAGTTCATTGTCTACAAGAAAAAAGATGTCATAATAGAAATTAACATCTAGCTTACTTTTTTTAACTAACAAGAATTTGTTTTTATAAAGCTCGTATGTCATGTAAAGATTGTCATCTAAGACAATTATAATATTATACCACGTACTAATTAATGAGTATTTTGAAGGGAATTTATGTGAAAATTTAATAATAATGAGTAATTAGTGTAATCCATGTAAGTGATTGTCATCACCTTTAACAAAAAATCTTAAAACTAAATTTATGGACATTCTTTCTTATATAGTACCTAACTTTTTCTTCTTTACTCAATGTGAAACTTAAACTCAAACTTGAATTCCTAACAATAATTTATAGCCATATATGTCATGTGTTAATTTTAACTAGCCATACTAAAACTTATGTTAATTTGTATTAGCAACTATTAACACCTCAAGTTTAATTTAACAACATACAGTTGTTGGTTTTGTGACTTGGTAATTTAAAATATTTAATTGGGGATAATGTTTACCTGAGCATTCACCAATTCAGCAGGATCAAAATCCATTGAAACCCTTTGGTTAGTTAAATCATATGTTCCTTTGGCAAAGTTGGGATCTAGTGCACTAATTTTGCTTCTTGATCCATCTGATAAAGTTGATGATGCATCTTGTTTTCTTCTTTTTACCCATGTATAATCATTAGTAGATCCTGAGACTTGTACTGGCACACTGTATCCATTACCATTAACAACATTCATCACTTGGGAGGTCTCAGACATGGTATCCATTGCAGGCTTTGTGTGCTCTTTGTACATGCCTCCTCCTTTTCCTTTTGTAACATGTGTTTTACCATCATCTTTATGACCATTTTGGGAAATATTTTGCATGCTCTACATAAAGAAGGTAAGATAAGTGAGTTTAGATTTTCTTCTAAGTTTTTTGGTGTTGTCCTCTGCTGAACACTACAAATACACTATGTTGGTACTTTAAATATCTTTATAATATATTTTAAAATTTCAAAATCAGTGACCATCAAAGTGTTTTGAAAGCACAATAGAGGAACAATACAAATAATCCAACAAATAATCTAAATTCTAAGATAAGTATTGTAAAAATAATGATATTTAAGTGGTGTAGTAACATTCCATTGAAAATTAATACCTCTTTTGAACTTGATTTACCAAAATTGTTTTGATCATGCAAAACTTTATTGACTCGTCTTGGTTGTCTTCTTGATGTTGCAACCTCTCTCACTTTGCCTTCAATCTTTTTCCTAAGAGTAAGGATTAAGAGTTAGTCCTAAAAATAAGAGAAAATGCATTTGATTTAATTGGAATGAGATATTCCAAAATACTAAAAATTAACAATAAATCTTTATTTCTCTAGTGAGTTCAATTACAACATCATGTGCCGTAATTACTAATAAAACTCAAACTCTTAGTGCGTAAAATAATTCAACTAAATAAATAATTATATCTATGACAATGAAGATTAAATAATCAGGACAAATGGACATATTTCATTTTAATATAAGAAGAAGAAAATTACAATCTTAGTACAAATCTTTGCATTTTGTTAATTTTGTTTGAACTCCGACAATGATTAAGGTAATTGAACATGTATTTTGTCTTAGTAATTGTCACATGTGTTTATTAAAGCGGAAATTAACATTAAACATGTGTTTGAACTTAAGAGAATCTCTAAGGATTTTAAATTTACAAAAACAAAATTTATAGGTTCTTCAGGGTTGATTACATGTTAGTGTTATATTTTCTTTTAATAAATGCATGTAACCATTATCGTAGATCAAACATGTGTTTAAATACTTTAACCATTAATGGATTTCAAACAAAATTAATGGAATTAAAGTTCATATATTCAAATAGTATTTTTTTTATTATACTAAAAATGAAATATGTCAATGTTTATTGTATCGAACCGACTATTATCCTTTTATAAACAAGAAATACTACACTAGTGTACCTGGATGAATCATCTTGAACTTTTACATCCATTTCTTTGCTCGGTGGGTATCTTGGAAGGTTTGATGGGTTACAAGCGTATGGCTTAGTGTTAAAATACTATAAAGAGTATACAACAAAAAGAAAATTAGAAATTCAAGTTAGTTGTACACAATTGATCCTTATTAAACAAACTTCCTAATAAGTTAACGTTTTTGGCAAAACAATTATGAAGTCATATGCATAAAACACTAACTATTTATTACAATGTAAGATCATAAAGAAGAACTTTTCCAAAAACGAAGAATACACTATACAAAAATACAAATTAATGAAATGTTTACCTCAGACATTAAGGCAGATGAGGAAGTTCCTCGATTGCTTGCGTCAATGGATAATAAAGTCTCAAGTAGGTTTATAGCAGTTTCAGGAAAATCTGCACATCTTTCTCGAAGAGAGCTTTCATAATTTGTTTGAGGCTTAAACATGGTTGCATGAGGAAGTTTGGTCTTTTTCCAGAACTCCTCAGGTGGAGAACCACACAACTTAAAAATTTTGTGCAATTGTTCAACCTATACACTCAACAAATACACACATGTCAAACTACAAAATAAGTTTAGTGTTTGCTAGCACATTCAAGCTATGGAAATTTGTTTTCAACAAAAAATTTAAAGTGCAAATTGACCATATATAATTATAAAGAGTTCAATATGTTTTTTTGTCCCTATACTATTTTTAAAAATTGTGTTTCGTCCTAAAACTAAAACTATAAGATAATTCTGTCCCTACAATTGTGAAAGTCATGTAAAACATTATCTTCTACAAATGGCATGCAGAGGTTATATCATAGTCCACTATGAAACTCAGTTTGTCACATTAGAAATACTCTACATATTGTTTGTTATGGAGGATTTACATGAATTTTTTAAAGTGTAGGAAAGTATTTGTGGATGAAACACAATTTATGACAATAGTTTAGGAACAAAAAACATATTTAACCTAAATATAAATTATACTTAACATACATCAATTGTTAGAATTACCTCAGTTCTTCCCTTAAGGATAGGCTTCCCAAGAAAAAGTTCTGCAAATACACAACCAACACTCCATAGATCTACTGACACTCCATAGTTAGTTGATCCCATCAATAGTTCAGGAGGACGATACCACAAAGTCACGACACGACTTGTCAAAGGATGTTTGTTACTTGTACTAATTGTATTTGCTAATCCAAAATCTCCTATCTTGAGAACACCTTCATTGTTTAATAAGATATTTGATACTTTGATGTCTCTGTGCATAATACCACGCATATGACAATGCTCGAGTCCACTTAGAAGTTGCCTCATGTAACATTTTATCTATCGAAAGAAACAATACACATGAATGTAAAAATAATCCAAACTTGCAATGAATCTTGTCTAATATACACAACAGATAAGATTTATGGTTAAATATGTTTTTCGTTTTCAAACTATTTTTCAAAATTGTGTTTTATCTCTAATATAATCTGTATGTTTATTTCATCCTTGCACTTTATGAAAGTCATGTAAAATATCCTTCCAACAAACAACATACGGATGTGGTAATAATAACCTTCACACGTAGTTTGTTGGAAATAATGTTTTACATCATTTTTCTAAAGTGTATGAACGAAATAAATATATAATTTATATCAAGAACGAAACAAAATTTTTAAAAATCGTTCAAAGATGTAAACAAACCTGTGATTCAGTGAATACTATCTCAGGACGTGACACTAGACCAGCTAGATCATGTTCCATGTATTCAAATACGAGGTATATGCTATTTGATAGACGAGAAGTGATTATGCCCTCCAATTTCATGATGTTTGGGTGATCAAGTCTTCGAAGGATGGTTATTTCTCTTGCCATAAACCTAATACTCTCAGGTTGAAAATTGTCAAACCGCACCTTTTTCAAAGCAAACAACTTTCCGGTTTCAACTTCACGAGCTCGAAACACACTACTATATGTACCTTGACCAATCTATTCAAAATTAAAAAATATTTTAATAGATGATGACAACAAGATATACTCACAAGATAATTATTTTCTAAAGTTAAAAGTAAAATAATAGAGTATCATGATTTATATTATTTTCAAAATAACATATCATTATGAGAAGAAGAAAAAAACGAGAAAGAAAAGAAAAGTGTGGGAAAATTTTAAATGTAACAATACAATAAGCAACAACTATTACATGAACCAAACAAAACTGAAGTATAACACTTTAGTTGATTTTCAATTACTTTTCTGATAAAAATGAAAACTTTATGTCAATGGCATGGTTTATATTATGTCAAAATAAAATGTTATAATAAATAATAAATGATAAATATCAATACTAACCTATAATCCATAGTTGAAATTTTAAATGACTGTTATACTGATACTAAATTTTCACGTAGATAAAATATATACTAAATATCAATACTAGTATTTTAGTTTATTTTCGATAGGGTAAATAATCAATTTTGCCTTCAAATGTGTATCTTGCTGATACTTCCATCCTTGAAAGAAGGAAAATTCATAATTTGTCTACAAAATAGGAAAGTTTCTAACAATTTTGTCATGTTACTAAGTTGACAATCCAAAAGATTATTAAGGTTTAAACACTTTGTCATTAATGAGTAAATTTAAAGTCATTAAAACAACCTTCACATTTTTATTTTATTTGGTGAGAGACAAGAAGAGAAACATAAACAATATACCTATTATAATCAAAATAATAATATAGGGATCAAATTAAGATTCAGATAATGATTTGACGTGTGTCACCTTATTGATTTAACATATGATACAATATTGATGTGACATGTGATATGAATAATTTTAAAAAAAATTAAAAAAAGTTAAAAAAATAGGAGATGACACATAATACATACTAAAAATAGGAGATGACACATAATAGGAGATGACACTAATGGAATTAGATATAATTGTTACGATACGTACGTAATTGAAACTAAAAAATATCTTAAGACCTAATTTGAAATATTTAAACAAAAACATGAACAAATAAAGTTTTTAACCTTGTTATTATTATTATTTTTTACCTTTTCTAATTTTTGAAAAGAATCTGCTTTGAGAGGGATCCATCCTTGAATGGCTTCTGCTGCAACAGCAGTGAGCCAAGGAGGCCAACCAACAGCGTTTTGTTCAGCCTCCACATTTCTGTGAACCAACCCTTGCCTTAAGCTAAGAGATCCATTACTCTTCTTTGAACTATTTTTCTTAAACTTGTTGGTGTTGTTGTTCCTCTCATTATCTACATTTCCTTTAGAATCCAAAATGGTCAATCCAGAACGGCCCTTGCTAGAAGCGCGAATCGTCTCTGAAGTTTTCACCGTCGATGGGGATGGAGAATAAGCTTTGGCAACCACATTTTTGGAGCTAATGCAACCCATTTGATTAACAAGAAAATGATCACAAAAACAAAACAACAAGAAAATGGACGATGTCGATTGTAGGGGAGAATTTCCCCTACATCAACACCTCCAATGTGGTTGCTACACCCAGAACAAAGGAGCTCAGAATACAGGGAGACGAGAAAAACCCGAAAACAGGGGCATTTCGAATTCTCACAAAAACAACAACTTTTGTTCTTTGTTCTTTGTTTTTTGTTTTCTCCTGTGTTGTTGTTGTTGGTTTTTTTTCTCTTCTTCCCTGATTTTGAGTCTCTTTGTCTTTGTTCTATGCAATTCGATGCAACCCTTTGGGTTTTCCCAAGAGGGTGTGCGAGACGCACATGGAAAAATGGTGGCTTTGTTGTGGAATAGAACAAGGAAATGAACAACCCCCTCCTTCCCCAAATTTTCTCTCTCTTCCCCTGTTTTTCTCTCTGTCCTCCATTCATTTCGGAAGGAATAAGGGGTTGGAGAAAAATCAAGGAGAGAATTAGAAATTCATGGCTTTCAATTCAGTCATCCAAATGGGTTGTTGAAAATTTTAGAAAAACAAACACGTGATGAGGTTTTGATGATTTTTTTTTTCTTTATTAATTTTAGAGGGTGTAATGGTGAGTTATCATTTGATTTTCCTCATTATTGATTTCAAGTTTTGATTAAACAAGAAGAGAGACAATATGAAAATACAAGACTAAGGTATAATATATGACATGGTAAAATGAAGGGTAACATTCATGTACATGAGCTTTTATTCTTATTTATAGTTGCAATTAACACATTATATACTCCTAAATTATATTGTAAAATTAAAATATAAAATATTTTGAACCAATATTTAATTTAATAAAATAATTAAAAATAGTATTAAAATTAATACAATAAAATATGCTTGTAATCAGAAAATAATTTTATTTATACATAAACTAGTATTTTATCAATATAATATAATTTTTTTTATTGAAAATAAAGTATGGTAAGTCAAATTAAATTTATACATTCAATAAACATTTTAAATGAAATCAAAGTAATATATAATATTTGAATATTAATAGTATTAATATAATGACAACCATTAATTTTCAATTGTTTATCAAACAATAAAAAATAATAATTAACTAAAGTTCTCAAATAATATTTTCTTTTATTTTACAAAATCAATTTAAAAGAAACACAATTTTTCCATTTTTTAAAGATTATATATTTTAAATAATAATAATAATAATCTATAACTATATATAAAGGGGATTCCCTCTTTTTTGTGTCCACATTTCATAATTCCAACTTTACCCTTTACAATGTAATTATTTGTTAAATTTTTTAAAATTAACGGTTACTTTTACAAGTTTTTATAAAACTATCTACTTATCTCCTTCTTCTTTAATCTTCTATTCATCAACAGTTATTTTCTCATATTTTTTTCATATATTTCACTTTATTTTTTATAAATATAATTTTATTTTGTTTATTAGCTTATAACATTATAATATCATTCAGTATTAATATAATATCATGCATATTTAAAAAATGCGTATACACAGGCACGATAGTGTCTGTGTTTACGCTAGTAATACTAATAAATAATTACAAATAAGATAATTTGTCTATTCAAGAGTATTATTTCAATTTTCTGAATTTGTGAATAGAAGACTTTGATATATTATGTTATTATTCCAAAAACTTTACTCTTAATTATGTTCATGAAGTCTATAAAGTAAGCACAATCAATTTCTTAAGAAACTTCGCTAAAAATTTAGGGTTTAGGGTTTAGGGTTGACACATTTTAATCATCACTAGAAAAAAATTAGATGAATATTTCAATATATATTATACGAGTTTTTTCATACATTAATTAGATGAGTTTAGTAATACACATTAGACAGTCTATACATGCACGAATTAGACAAGTATTTTAT
>Ga0099823_1007603_pt1 | contig 11011 bp, 9 predicted proteins | sample CowpearedBW_FD_76831 | JGI IMG/M metagenome (GOLD analysis project Ga0099823, IMG submission 76831) | Root nodule microbial communities of legume samples collected from California, USA - Cow pea red BW | ecosystem: Host-associated > Plants > Roots > Nodule | place: USA: California | collected... | reverse complement strand
GAACAAGCACTGTTGTCTCTGAACTAAGCACTTCAGATGCCGATGTGTTGAAAGATCTTGGGAAAACTTACAAGGAAATAATTTGGCAAATATCATTGTGCAATGATTCTAAGGCGGAGGAAAAGAAGAATGCTGATCAAGAGCCTGAGGTTTCACAGGTACCTCCATCTACGACAATTGAAAGAGAGAGTGATGATGATTCAAATATCCAGACTGTAAGATACACAAACCCAGTTTTTGCTAGGAATGGTTCACATTCACTGTGGAGTGGGGAACGGGAATTCCTTTCTGTTGTTCGCGCTGGAGAAAGTTTGCATCGCCGAAGTCGGCACGGAATATCCCGCATAAGAGGTGGAAGAGCTGGTCGTCATTTGGAAGCTTTAAACATTGATTCAGAAACACCTCCTAGTGCACTGGAAGCACCTTCATCCCAAGATCTGAAAAAGAAAAGCCCCGATGTTATTGTTTCAGAGATTCTTAACAAATTGGCATCAACTTTGCGCTCTTTCTTCACTGCCCTTGTGAAGGGATTCACTTCACCAAATCGTCGCAGAGCTGATTCTGGGTCACTCAGTTCAGCTTCAAAGACTCTTGGAGCTGTTTTAGCTACAAATTTTCTCGAGGCTCTTAGTTTTTCTGGGCATTCTACTTATGCTTCTGGACTTGAAATGTCACTTTCTGTAAAATGTAGATATCTTGGGAAGGTTGTGGATGATATGGTTGCTCTGACATTTGACAGCAGGCGCCGGAGTTGTTATACTGCAATGGTTAATAATTTTTATGTCCATGGAACTTTTAAAGAGCTCCTCACAACATTTGAAGCTACTAGTCAGTTGCTATGGACACTCCCGTGTTCTCTTCCTTCATCAGACATTGATGTTGGGAAAAAAGGGGAAGGAGGTAAATTGTCCCATAATACATGGCTACTTGATACATTGCAAAGCTACTGTCGTTTGCTTGAGTATTTTGTAAATTCTTCTCTTCTTTTGTCCCCAACCTCGGCATCTCAGGCAGAGCTTCTTGTTCAGCCAGTTGCAGTTGGTCTCTCAATTGGACTCTTTCCAGTTCCTCGAGACCCAGAAGTTTTTGTACGTATGTTGCAATCTCAGGTTCTGGATGTAATTCTACCAGTCTGGAATCATCCCATGTTTTGTAGCTGTAGTCCTGGTTTCGTTGCATCTATTATTTCACTTGTTACACATGTATACTCCGGTGTTGGAGATGTCAAGCGAAGTCGTAGTACCATTGTGGGAAGTACAAACCAACGATTCATGCCCCCTCCACCTGATGAGGCAACCATTGCCACTATTGTTGAGATGGGTTTTTCAAGGGCAAGGGCTGAGGAAGCGTTGAGAAGAGTTGAAACAAACAGCGTTGAAATGGCCATGGAGTGGCTGTTTAGTCATGCTGATGATCCTGTCCAGGAGGATGATGAACTTGCTCGGGCACTTGCTCTGTCCCTAGGAAATAGTTCTGAATCTACTAAAGCTGAGAGTGCTGAGAAGACTATAGACGTGCTAACTGAAGAGGGGCATGTAAAGAAACCTCCGGTTGATGATATACTTGCTGCATCTGTCAAGTTGTTTCAGACTAGTGATTCAGTGTCATTTCAGTTGACAGATTTGCTTGTGACACTTTGCAGTCAGAACAAAGGTGATGATCGTCCAAAGGTAATATCTTATCTTATGCAGCAGTTAAAACTTTGTCCATTGGATTTTTCCCAGGATAATTGTGCATTGAGTGTGTTAGCACATATCTTAGCACTTCTTCTTTTTGAGGATGTAAGTACTCGGGAAATTGCTGCCCAGAATGGCATTATATCTACCATTATAGATATCTTGACTAACTTCAAAGGCAGACAAGAGTTGGGGAAAGAACTACCAGTTCCTAAATGCATTAGTGCTTTACTACTTATATTGGATCAAATGGTGCAGTCAAGACCAAAAGTTGAAAATGTGGAAGGAACTCAAACTGGTTCCCTACCTGATTCTTCAGTGGAGCATGGTTCTCTGCAATTTTCTGATACAGTTTTACCAAAGGAAAAAAATTCAAATGGGAATGAGAAAGAACCTTCAATGGCTTTTGAGAGTATACTGGGAAAATCTACTGGATTTGCAACTGTTGAAGAGAGTCATAAATTGCTGGATGTTGCATGTGATTTGATAAAACAGCATGTTCCTGCTGTAGTCATGCAGGCAGTTCTGCAATTATGTGCTAGGTTAACAAAAACACATGCTTTAGCTTTGCAGTTTCTTGAAAATGGAGGTCTGGCTGCTCTTTTTAATCTTCCGAGGATTTGCTTTTTCCCTGGGTATGACTCTGTTGTGTCAGCTATAGTCCGACACCTCCTTGAAGATCCTCAAACACTGCAGACAGCCATGGAGTTGGAGATACGACAAACTTTAAGTGGAAATCGCCATTCGGGACGTGTTTCTCCTCGATCTTTTTTGACCTCATTGGCACCAGTTATCTCTAGGGATCCTAACGTTTTCATGAAAGCTGCAGCAGCAGTTTGTCAGTTAGAAACATCAGGGGGAAGGACTGTTGTTGTTTTGTCAAAGGAGAAAGAGAAAGAAAAGTCAAAGTCATCTAGTATTGAGGTCGGGTTATCTTCCAATGAATGTGTCCGGATATCTGAAAGCAAGTCTCATGATGGATCAGGGAAATGTTTGAAAAGCCACAAAAAGGTTCCTGTTAATCTCACTCAAGTAATTGATCAGCTTCTTGAGATTGTGCTTAAGTACCCACCTTTGAAAGGTCAGGAAGAATCTGAGCGTGACTCAACATTCATGGATATAGATGAACCTGCCATGAAGGTGAAGGGCAAGTCTAAGGTTGATGAGGCTGGGTCATTAGAGCCCGAGTCTGAAAGGTCTACAGGACTAGTGAAGGTGACTTTTGTTCTCAAGTTACTGAGTGACATTCTTCTGATGTACGGGCATGCAGTTGGTGTTATACTTAGACGTGATTCTGAAATGTGTCAATTCCGTGGATCTAATCAACCATCTGGACATAGTGGTATTATCCACCACATATTACATCGGTTGTTACCGCTCTCTGTTGATAAATCTGCAGGACCTGATGATTGGAGAGGTAAGTTATCTGAAAAGGCTTCATGGTTCTTGGTAGTTTTGTGTGGTCGATCTGGTGAAGGGCGTAAACGAGTGACAAATGAACTTGTTAAAGAATTGGTGTCCTTTTCAAATTTCGAGAGCCATTCCATGAGAAGCAGCTTATTGCCAGATAAGAGGTTATTCACTTTTGTTGATCTAGTGTATTCTATCTTGTCAAAAAATTCGTCATCTGGTAGCTTACCTGGTTCTGGATATTCACCTGATATTGCAAAGAGCATGATAGATGGGGGAATTATTCAGTGTCTTACTAGTATTCTACAAGTGGTTGATCTGGATCATCCTGATGCACCCAAAATTGTGAATCTTATACTCAAAGGTTTAGAAGGTCTTACAAGAGCTGCTAATGCAAGTGAGCAAATATTTAAATCTGATGGGACTGAAAAGAAAAGATCTACTGGTTTAAATGACAGATCTGATGATCAAATAACAGCACCATCTGCAACTGAAGCAGTGGCCCATGATCAAAATGTGGGCAGCCAAGAAGCAATAATAGATACAATGGATAATGCACATGATCAAGGAACTTCTCAAGGTGATGATTGTGCTGATAATCCAAATCAGTCAGTGGAGCAGGATATGAGAGTCGAAGAAGATGGGACATTGTCTCAAAACCCACCAATGGAACTTGGAATGGACTTCATGCGTGAAGAGATGGGAGAGGGTGGTGTCTTGCACAACCCAGATCAAATTGAGATGACTTTTCATGTTGAAAATAGGGCTGATGATGATATGGGTGATGAAGATGATGATATGGGTGATGATGGTGATGAGGATGAAGATGATGATGATGGAGAGGATGAAGACGAGGACATTGCTGAAGATGGTGGGGGCATGATGTCCTTGGCAGATACTGATGTGGAGGATCATGATGATGTTGGCTTTGGAGATGACTATAATGATGAGATGATTGATGAAGATGATGATGATTTTCATGAGAATCGTGTCATTGAGGTAAGGTGGAGGGAAGCTCTTGATGGCTTGGATCACTTGCAGATACTTGGACAACCTGGATTTATAGATGTGGCTGCTGAGCCTTTTGAAGGTGTTAATGTGGATGACCTATTTCGTCTTCAGAGTTTTGAGCGTCGTCGTCAAACTGGTAGGTCTTCATTTGAGAGACCTGCTACTGAAGTGAATGGTTTTCAACATCCTCTCCTTGTTAGACCACCGCCATCTGGTGATTTTGTCTCAATGTGGTCGTCTGCTGGTAATTCTACATCCCGAGATTCAGAAGCCATGTCATCTGGGAATCTTGACGTGGCTCATTTCTACATGTTTGATGCACCAATTCTTCCATATGATCATGTGCCAAGTAGTCTGTTTGGTGACCGTTTGGGAGGTGCAGCACCTCCTCCTTTGACAGACTATTCTGTCGGTATGGGCTCATTGCACCTACCTGGAAGAAGAGTGTTAGGTAATGGTAGATGGACTGATGATGGTCAGCCACAAGGAAGTGCTCAAGCGGCATCCATTGCGCAAGCAGTAGAGGAACAATTCCTAGCCCAATTGAACAGTATAGCTCCTGCAAGCAGTCCTGTTGAGCCACAGTTACAAAATTCTGGAGAACAAGAGAATAGGTCTGATACTCTTGCATCTCATGATGGTCCAATATTAACTGCAGGAACTGACTCTACGTGTCAGCAGATTGAAAGTCAGGAGCAAGAAAATGGTAATGGTGAAGAAATTAATGTTGACTCAGTTGCTAGAGATACTGGTGAAGACCTGCCAGCTAATGAGCCTATGTCAGTTCAACCAGTTTCATTGAACATCATGCCAAATGATATTGATTGCACAGTAATTGAAGGAAATGCTACTCCTGATGAGAATGTGGAAATATTTGTTAACTCGTCTGTTAATTCTAATGCTGCTATACAATGTGAAAGGGCTGCTGATGTACCGACTAGCATCCAGGATGTACCAGTTGAATCCATGGAATGCAATGGATCATCAACTGCTGATGGGCAGCATATTAATCATGACTTAGGCGGCTGTGGTTTTGAAACTCCTAATTCAGGTGATTGCCATGCTGCATCAATTTATGCTAGTGCTGATGTTGATATGGGCGGTACTGACACTGAAGGAAATCAGTCAGAGCAACCAGCTGTTTCTGAAGACAGGAGGGATGAGTTGTTATCAGCTCAGAACACAGAGGTTGCTCCAGATGCTTCTCAGGCTGATCAAGTTAGTGCAAATAATGAAGCTTCTGGTGCTAATACAATTGACCCTACCTTTTTGGAGGCTCTGCCTGAAGATTTAAGGGCAGAAGTTCTAGCAAACCAACAAGCTCAGTCTGTTCAACCACCAGCCTATGCGCCACCTTCTGCCGAAGATATTGATCCTGAGTTTTTAGCTGCTCTTCCTCCTGATATTCAAGCAGAGGTGTTGGCCCAACAAAGAGCTCAAAGGGTAGCCCAGCAGGCTGAAGGACAGCCAGTTGACATGGATAATGCTTCTATAATTGCCACTTTTCCTGCTGATTTGCGTGAAGAGGTTTAAATCTTAATTTTTTGTTGTGTAATTGTTGAGGAAGTTCTATTTTTGTGAAATATGACATGATGATTATCCTTGTATTTTCTGTCATAGGTTCTTTTGACTTCTTCTGAGGCTGTTTTGTCAGCCCTGCCATCTCCGTTGCTTGCAGAAGCTCAGATATTGAGGGATCGAGCAATGAGTCATTACCAAGCTCGCAGCCTTTTTGGGAGCAGCCACAGGCTTAACAATAGAAGAAACGGTCTTGGATTTGACAGGCGGCCTGTGATGGATCGGGGTGTTGGAGTTACGATAGGGAGGAGATCTGCCCTTACGGATAGCTTAAAGGTAAAGGAGATTGAAGGTGAGCCACTACTTGATGCAACTGCACTCAAAGCTTTGATCCGGCTTCTGCGACTTTCACAGGTAACTTGGATCTCTTCCTGGTGGTAGTCTTACCTCATTTTGAATATGAAAATGCTTTATTTTTATTCCAAATGCTGTGCCTACTGTTTATTCTGTTGATGTTTATTACAAGATTCAGTATGTGTGATCAGACATATAGGTTGTAGTTTGGATGTCTGTATCTGTGATTTCAATAAATTTTAACATTTTTTTCTATCTTCTTCTCAGCCCCTTGGAAAGGGACTTCTGCAGAGGCTCTTGTTAAACTTATGTGCGCATAGTGTTACAATGGCCACGCTTATTTATCTTTTGCTTGACATGATTGAACCTGAAGCTGAAGGCTCTGTAAGTAGATCAGCAACACTAAATTCCCAGAGGCTTTTTGGTTGTCACTCAAACACAGTTTATGGTCAATCTCAATTGTTGGATGGTAACATTTATACTTTGTTTGGGATAGAATCATTATGTGCTTATTTCAATATTATAGTTTATTGCTCACTGAATCACTGATCACTCCCATCATGCCTTCATTCTAGGTCTTCCTCCTCTTGTGTTCCGCCGAATTCTTGAAATTCTGACTTATTTGGCAACAAATCATTCTGCTGTTGCAAAAATGTTGTTTCATTTTGATCAATCAATTATTCCTGATTCTTCACGTCCAGTTAATGTGCATACAAATGAGAAAGGGAAAGAGAAGGTTATTGAAGGGGGCCCTTCACTAAATCCCTCTAGATCTCAGACTGGGGTTATTCCTCTTGTTCTCTTTCTGAGGCTCTTGAGTCGACCCCTGTTTTTACGCAGCAATGCTCATCTTGAGCAGGTAATGGGCCTGATTCAAGTTATAGTTGATACTGCAGCTTCAAGATTAGAAAGTCAATCACAGTCTGAGAAAGAAATGGCAGATACCCAAAAATTGTCAGCCAGTGAAGTCCCAAGTAATACTGAGAAGGATGCTGCTTTAGTGGAGCCAGACTCTAATCAACAAGATAAGCGTGCAGATATGCATGTATGCCATTCTGAAGGGAAGAAGAGTACAGATATGTACAATATCTTTTTGCAGTTGCCACAATCTGATTTGCGGAATTTGTGCAGTCTTCTTGGTCGTGAAGGGTGCTACTCTTAACCTTTTCAAATTTATACTTTCATTTTTTTGAACTATGCTATTCAGAATAGATGACTTTGAATACTGTCTTTGTGCTGTCTCACCTGTTAATTCTCATTTCCATCTCCATATTTTTATGAAGTTGTGATGAATAAAAGTGACTAATTCGACATTATTTTAGGCTCTCGGATAAAATGTATATGCTTGCTGGTGAAGTGCTGAAGAAGTTGGCTTTCATTGTTCCATCCCATAGGAAGTTTTTTACTTTAGAGCTTTCAGAATCAGCTCATGCTTTGACAGGCTCAGCCATTAGCGAGCTTGTCACCTTACAGAAAACAAATATGCTTGGTTTGAGTGCTGGTTCTATGGCCGGTGCAGCCATTCTACGTGTTTTGCAAGCTCTTAGTTCTCTCACTTCACTTAGTACTGTGGGTGAGATGGATATGGATAATGGTGTGGATCAACATGATGATCAAGCAACTATTTGGAATTTAAATACTGCTCTTGAGCCATTGTGGCAAGAACTTAGTAATTGTATAAGTGCTGCTGAGATGCAGCTTGGACAGAGCTCTTTCTCTCCTAGCATGTCAAACATAAATGTTGCTGAGAATTTGCAAGGTTCTTCTACTTCACCACCTCTTCCTCCTGGGACACAAAGATTATTGCCTTTTATCGAGGCTTTCTTTGTTTTGTGTGAAAAGCTACAAGCAAATGAATCATTTATGCAGCAAGACCATGGAAATGTGACTGCTAGAGAAGTCAAGGAATCTGCTGGTTGTTCAGCTTCAACAAGCGTAAAAGGTGGAGACTCACAGCGAAAGCTGGATGGGGCTATCACTTTCACAAGGTTTGCTGAGAAGCATCGCCGGCTTTCAAATGCTTTCATTAGGCAGAACCCAGGTTTGTTGGAGAAATCACTTTCTATGATGCTCAAGGCACCAAGGTTGATTGACTTTGATAACAAGAGAGCCTATTTCCGCTCAAGAATAAGGCAACAACATGACCAGCACTTGTCTGGGCCATTGCGAATAAGTGTAAGGCGGGCTTATATTTTGGAGGACTCTTATAATCAATTAAGGATGCGTCCTACTCAAGATCTAAAGGGGCGGTTAAATGTTCAATTTCAAGGTGAAGAAGGTATTGATGCAGGTGGTCTCACCCGAGAATGGTATCAGCTGCTATCAAGGGTCATATTTGACAAAGGTGCTTTACTTTTCACAACAGTGGGTAACAACGCAACTTTCCAACCAAACCCGAATTCAGTATATCAAACCGAACATCTCTCATATTTCAAGTTTGTGGGCCGAGTGGTATGTTTCGCAAAAGGTTTTTTATGTGGTTTCATGATAATAGAGAACCCCGCCTCCCCTCAATCTCTTTTATTTTTCTGGGTGATATATGGTTAAAGCTGCCTGTGATACCAATATTAAACTTAGGTTAACAGTTGAGTGGTTTTGAATATTTGACAGTTGTCTGATCTTACATGCAGGTGGGAAAGGCTTTGTTTGATGGGCAACTGCTAGATGTTTACTTTACTCGATCTTTCTATAAGCATATACTGGGTGTTAAGGTTACATACCATGATATTGAAGCGGTTGATCCTGATTACTATAAGAATTTGAAATGGATGTTGGAGGTGAGTTTCAATTTACAATCTTTAACACTTTATTGTCTTTTTTCTTAGACACATACACACTTATGGGCCAGGTCATCTAGGAGTGTCATTGGGTACGATAAGACTGGTTGTGGGTGTTGAGGGAAAGAGGTCTCAGCCTCATCATAGAGGTAAGTGAGATGGATAATGTTGGCAGTAAGATGGATAGAGTGACTTGGGGGAGGTGCGTGTGTTTTGGCAAGTTATTTATAAAATTGTGACTTTAGAAATTGTTAATTTAGCTAGGTTGGAGGGTAATCACTGGATATAGTTGGATAGGATACAAACATAGATGACTTGGTATTTTAAGCCGCCATTTCAATCTGTAATAAGCTTTGCGGAACATGCCTATTTCAGTCCATTTTGGTTCATGACATACTTGTTTTCTGTATGCATTTTGTTTAATTTTATTTTTGTATCTTCACAACAGAATGATGTGAGTGATGTTCCTGATCTGACATTTAGCATGGATGCCGATGAGGAAAAACATATTCTTTATGAGAAGAATGAGGTAAATGAGCATTTTATTTTGGCTTATCGTGTGTTGCCTGCGTACTAGGTTAAAAAGAAAAATAGATTTGTTGCATTTAATCTTTGGGCTTTAATTTGACTCTTTCTTTTTTCAATTTCTGTATATTAACTCTAGATAAATTCTCCTTACCATTTTTCTTTTGGTCTCTCACGAAATTCTGAAATAGGTCACCGATTATGAGCTTAAACCTGGAGGAAGGAACATAAGAGTCACAGAAGAAACAAAGCACGAGTACGTTGATCTAGTTGCTGACCATCTTTTGACAAATGCCATACGTCCTCAAATCAATTCCTTCCTGGAAGGTTTTAATGAATTAGTACCACGAGAACTTATATCCATATTTAATGACAAAGAGCTTGAGCTTCTCATAAGTGGTCTCCCAGAAATTGATTGTGAGTTGGTTTCATCATTTTTTTTAAATTATGTACCATATTTTTAATCACCAATGAAGCACCTGAATGGTGTTATTCTCCCTACAGTGGATGACTTGAAGGCCAACACCGAGTATACTGGCTATACAGTGGCATCAAATGTTGTTCAATGGTTCTGGGAAGTGGTTAAAACTTTCAACAAAGAAGACATGGCAAGATTACTGCAATTTGTGACTGGAACATCAAAGGTGATCTAATGGAAGCATCAAATTGTCATCTTATAAATAAATATTTCTATCACATGCTAAGGTTACTCTAAACATATCTAAAAAATGTATGGTCGAAGATTATTTATTGTTGATGTTGTCGTGGTGCTTCTCATATTGTTTGTCATCTTAGGGGTATTTAATTTCCTTTAAAATACAAGTGGTAACACATGTAGCCTTTTTTCAGGTTCCGTTGGAGGGTTTTAAGGCCTTGCAGGGCATCTCTGGTCCGCAAAGGTTTCAGATTCACAAGGCGTATGGAGCTCCTGATCGTCTGCCATCAGCTCATACTTGGTGAGTAATTATTATCCATGCGTTTAGTAGAAATACAATGTCTGCATTTTGAGTTTCTGCCATCCTAATTCCGTATCAATTTCTACTTCAGCTTCAATCAACTTGACCTTCCTGAGTATACCTCTAAGGAACAACTTCAAGAACGTTTGTTACTTGCAATCCATGAGGCCAGTGAAGGGTTTGGTTTTGGTTAATCAGTATTTTGGTGACATATTTTTGCACAGCGATCCAACCATGGGCTCCAACCTGTCGTTCGGAGGTACGTACGTGTGTGTCATTTGATAAGGGAGATTTCCAATACGTATTTTATTTTATTTTTTTAAAATTGTGAAAGAAGAATGATGACTCATGGTTCCGTTCTCTTTTTGATCAGAAGGAGTTTGCTCTGTTGATCTGTTGAGGGCTCTATTGCATCACAATGAGACATTTTGGTGTTGGTTGAGTTTGTTCTGATGCTCTCCAACCAAAAGTGGCTAGAATGTTTTTTTCCTTCTATAATTCTGCCATGTCTGGTTTTGGAGCTTTCTCACCGCCTTCTGTGTCTAGCTTTTGCAATCTCATCCCATCTTATTTTTTATGTAGTTTCTACGGCCAAACAGCCTTTTATAGCTCTAGAATTTACCAATAAGATTGAGTATGTACATACTCTGAAATACATAATTGATCTTTTTTTCTCCAAAAAAGAAAGTGTTTCATTCATTAGTGAACTCTGAAAGTTGGCACTTAGTTTACAAATTTAGATAAACTACATTATCTCGTTCGTGTATAACTTGCAATTCTTTTG
>Ga0099823_1007598_pt1 | contig 11015 bp, 6 predicted proteins | sample CowpearedBW_FD_76831 | JGI IMG/M metagenome (GOLD analysis project Ga0099823, IMG submission 76831) | Root nodule microbial communities of legume samples collected from California, USA - Cow pea red BW | ecosystem: Host-associated > Plants > Roots > Nodule | place: USA: California | collected... | reverse complement strand
ATATATATATATATATATATATATATATATATATATATATATATATATATATATATATCCAATAATATTTAGTTTTATTGGATGAGTTGGTTAACCTTAGATGCACCTTTAAAAGTATAGAAGTTTTAGTTTTATTAATTTGAATCTAAAATGATGAAAATATAATTTATACATGTGTTATGAAATATATATAGTTTTCAATTGAGTGAAAATTTGAGGGTTTATGATTGATAATAATTGAGTGTCTGTAAGAAAAGTGATTGAATTTTTTTTATAAAAGCTTACACTACAAATTCAGTGAGTCATCTTAACTCAATGAGTTAAACAATCTTTGCAATAATAGTTAAAGAAAAATGTATGATGTTGCACATTTTAACATTTTAAAACTAATGCAATGAAAATTATGAGTAATCTATTTTAGCTTGGAGTATCTTATTTGTCATTTGTGATGATGAAAGTTATCAACCACTTCAATCCTATGAGAAAGGAGTAAGAATGAGAGGGTTTGTTTTCTTCCATAAAAAAAGAAGAATCCACTGGTGCAAGTATATACGTGTTCACTAAACTTTTGAGAAATTTTCATATGTTGTAAGCTGAAAACAAATAAAATCACAAAACTAGAATGACTCAATGCACGAATTGGAGATGCAGAAGACTAGATGTTATGATATACATTACAAGGAAATGTCTTATTAACAACCAATTCTAGTGATAAAAAATTTTTAGTCACTATAATGACCAATTTACAAAATAAAAAAGTATTAGTTACTAAAATAGTCAGTATTATGAATAAAAAATTATAATTGGTCACTAATTAGTTAGAGACTAATTTTGAAAGCAATTCCTTTGGTAGCAAAAATCTTGGTAGCTAATGTTTAGTGACCAATTTTCTTTGGTAGCTAAAATCCTGGTAGTTAAATTTTAGAAACCAATTTAGAGACCACTTATCATTTTTATTCATAATAATGTTGGGAGGTGATTTCAGACAAGTTTTGACAGTAGTAAAAAAGGATCAAGATATAATGTTGTGAAGTCATTAATAAACTACTCTTATTTGTGGTAACCGTGCACAATTCTAAAGTCTTCACATAACATGATATTAAAGACAACAAATTCATTCAAATGAGAGTGCAACAACTATAAAATAATTTGTTTATTGGATTCTACATATTGGAGATGGACATATGGATTTGAATGAAAATGGTGAAGACAACATTTCTATACCACCAGATCTTTTAATTGAAGAATATAAATCACCTTTATTTTTTTTGGTGAACTTTGTTTTGTCGTGGTCTTTGCAAAATATCATGAATCCTGGTTTATTTGATGATAATGCTATACTTTTTCATATACTTGAGTCTATTGAGTAGGTAAATGACTTCATTTTATCTTTGACACCTAGTGAAAAACAAACTTATTTAAGTTCACACACTCCTTGTTAGTCTAATGAAGATTAAGAAATTTAGGTTGAGTGGTTTACTCTAATGTTTCGTAATGATATTAAGTGCTCAAAGATTCCCAATGATTGGATTAAATTGAAAGTTTGTGTACTTATAATGCTTTTAGAAAACATCGATCAAACAAACGGTCTTTGTAATGGTATAAGGTTGGAGGTTAATGATTTTGAAAATAATGTTATTTCTACTACAATAATAATAGAAAAAAATGTTGGTGATAAAATATTCATACTAAGAATGAACTTGACTCCGTTTGATTCAAGCATGCCTTTCAAGTTTCAAAGGAGACAATTTTCAATATATTTATGCTTTGTAATGACAATAAAGAAAAGTCAAGGACAAACTCTCTCTACAGTTGGACTTTATCTTCCTTGTCCCGTATTCATAAATGACCAACTATATACCGTGTTTTATAGAGTGGAAACAAACAAAGGGTTGAAAATACTAATTTTGGAAGAAGATGAAAATGTAACCATAACAACTACAGACGTGCTTTATAAAGAAGTGTTTTAAAATCATTAATAAGAGGTATACACGTTAATGTTATATTCTTTGTAAATAATGTATTCTTTTGTTCTTTTGAATCCCATGTTAAATGTAATAAAGTTATATGAGTTCTCGTATGCATGAGAATGAACTTCTCCATAATAAAATTCAAAACAGAATAGTATAGAGAGTTTATTCTTTTAATTTTTTTTGAATCCCATTTTAAATGTAGTAAGGTTGTGTGTGTTCTACATATGTATGTGAAAATGAACTTCTTCATAATAAAATTCAAAATAGAATAGTATATAGAATTCGTACGTGCATAAATATTTTAAAAATTGAACCTTCATATATCAAACAAAATAATAATAATAATAATAATAATAATATTAATAATTATTATTATTATTGGTTAATGTTCGAATTTGTTCAATTGAGGTGAACATTATTAAGATAATTTTTCTTGTTTTAAATCATATTTATTATAATTATTATTTAAGATGTAATATCTATTTTTAATTTTTTGATTTATTTTTAATTTCTGTAAAAATAAAATCAAATAGTCTTAAAAATAATCTCATCTAGATTTACGGGTCAAAATAGTAGTTACATTTAGACCATTAGTTCGCGTGCCATAAATTACATTCGTGCTATATGTGTTGGGAAGATAAATTAGATTCGTGCTATATGTGTTGGGAAGAAGCCAGAAAGAGTCACGAGGGCTTCACTCTCTCCCAGATTCGGTAGCAACAGGAGGAGTAACCTCATCAAGGTGTTCCAGCACTAATGCCCGTGCCTGCCGCAAGTCCTCCATGTTTTCTCCATAGCACCGGCAACACCGCCGCCGCAACCACCTGTCCTTCCTCTTCGATTTTCTTCTCCCGCACTAGAACCCTTTTTCCTCCTTCTCGTTTCTCTCTTGTCATCTATGGTTTCCAGCATTGTGATTTTTTCGGCTCTTTGCGAGAGTGATGATGTGAGTGGCTGATGTTCAGTGGTGGGAATATATGATTTTAGGGGTGCAGAAAGAAACAATGGGGGTGCAGGAAGAAAAGGCCAGCAGTAACCCATTCCTATCAGGTCCACAAAACCGAGCTCAGTCCGAGGCAGCCAAACCCAATACACGCTCGTCCACCCCTCTGTGTCTCGCTCTCTCACTCCACACAGGTCTCTCTCCAAAACACGCTGATCTAACTCTCACATTCTCTCAACAACACTAACTCACTCGTCAAGCCACTCTCACATTCTCTCAACAACACTAACTCACTCGTCAAGCCACAACACACTGCCTCATGCCGGCGCCAAAGACGCAACGGCTTCGACCTGTGACGGCCTCGGCCCGACTTTCTCTTGGTAGGTTATTGTGTTGATTCCTTGACCCAGAGCGGGTTTATCTGGGTTAACAACCCACCAAACCTTGGTGGACCGAAACGGGTTCAATGCTTACAGCTTCAGTTCAGGTGGGCCGGTTCAGCCCGTTTAGAGGGTGGGCCAAAATGGGCCGCACTGCATAAACCTACACTAGGTAGCAGTGTCAGAAGAACAAACTAGAGCTTCTGCTTCTGCTGCTGCTTTTTCTCACGTAGTTTGATTCCTCCCAGGTATTCTTACTCCTTTCTTTTTTTTTTTTTTTCTATGTCAACTGTGTCCTTTTTTTTGTAGCCACTACTGTATTTAGCTTTGCTCATTCATGCGGGGTTTATTGGGTTCTGTTAACTTGGTTCACGTGAATTACTTGAACGGGTTGTAATTTCCCGCTTTTGATGTAAACTAGTGTTGTGGTGGAGTTGCTGTCCCTGTTCTTTTGATCGGTGCAAAAATGCCACCAGATATTACTTACCAGCACCCTTTGTTTGGTGGCAAAATATCTTGCACGTTCCCCAACAGGTTCCAGGTCATTCATTTTTGTTTTGTTTTGCATTTGCCTTATTATTTTTTTCTCCTGTATAAACCATTCGAAGACACTGTGTTGTGGCTTTAATTTTGCTGAAATTAAGGTTTTGGCTATTTCTTGTAGGATGTCAGCGACATTCGTGAAGTCCCTGATCATCAGGTCTTGTCATGCTTTTTCATTTAGATTGTATTCCATGTTTTGCTTAATCCTTTTGTTGACTTGATTTTGGGGTATTGATGCTGCTGTATAGGAGGTGTTCGCCGACCCGAACCGAGACGAAAGCTTGATCATTGAGCTTTTAGAATTCAAGTCTGACGTTGCTGATAACGAGAGTGCTGTTTGGTTTCTTCACGACCTTGCTAGTGAAGAGGATGCTGAAGGAACTCTGGTATGTCGTCATTTCATTATGATTTCGTCATATTATCAGATTCTTGAAGTGTTGCACTGTAATTGGTATATGGAAATTGAATTTTATGAAGTTCATCCTATCCTATGTGTTGACAAAGAAGATTTGTGGATTGAATTAGTGATACCAACAGTAGGTGTGCTTTCTGAATATTTGATTATTTTGCTTTTTTACCTTACAGTATCATTTCCAGTGAAAAAAATATGCTTTCGGTGCTTGGTTGATTTAGTTTCATAAAGGGTGCTATAATTTCTATGCTATTTAATCTATCGAAGTTTTCTTTTCAAAGTTTGTTTGTTGGCCCACGGTAGTTGTTTAATATGATCTTTAACTTTGTGTGAGTGTGTTCGATGTAGTTTAGGAGGTTTGCCTGTCATTGATAATTGGAAGACTCAGTTCTCCCTTTCAGCTAACTATAAGATCGCTTGTGATATTTCTTCCTTTAAATTCCAAAGTGATTCGATTTATCAAAGCATTACACTACTTCAATTACTGTGTGAAAGAGCATGTATTATCTCCCAACCCAACACACATTAACAGGAAAAGTAATTTCTGTAAGAGAAGATAGCTTTCTTTTAAAGCTATCCATTTAATGTCTTATTTGTTGCAAAATTTAATTGTGTTTCATGATTATCTAAGGTATTGCGTCATGATCATCTCTCCCCTTTAAATTGATCAGGTTATTGAGCAGTCAGGAGTTCTGGAAGCACCTGGTGTGACGTACTACAATACTCCTGCAGTTGTAACAACTGCAGTGGGTCAGATGGTAATGTTTCTACTTTTGTTTTGGCCTTAATTTATGTTTGTACATCATTTCCTGATCATCTAAATGCGTCACCTTGGTACTGATTTTCTTACACTGTTTCTTATAACTTATCTGGATTGCTAATTAGATTTCACCATCTACTTGCGTGCCTTGTTATTTTCTATATTCGTTGTTCACGGATTGAGGGTATGAAAAGACAGTGTTAGGAGTCCAAAATTAGATCAACTTAACTTCCTGCTTATCTATTATATATTGTTTATACTCTTGAACTTGATATTATTTGATGATATCTTTATCACATAGATTACTTGTGTATTTGTATTGTAGCCTGTTTGCTTACTGCTCAGTGTTAATTGTATTTGTTAATTAGATTATTCATCTTTGTGACCACCCATACCTGAATACTATTAAATCGATCTCTACCCTTAAGATTTTGCCCTAATTTGGAGCATATTTAGGTGCCTATTCATCAGTGTCAGTCTAAGTTTGCATATGAATTTTTCTGGTGTAGTGGTTCTAGGAGGACTTGCTTATAGTTGAAGCATGTTTTTTTTTAGTATGGTCTATCACTTCCGTAGATCTTCTTATTGTCTGCAAATTGCTGATTATCTGAGAACTCAAGCACTTATCTGAGAAAAATGATTGACATTTGGTTTGATCTATATTTGCCTATGTACATGTCTATTTTCAATCTGACATTATCAAATGCAACATTGAGTTCCATCTATGATATGTTCAATTTACTCAATAACCATCTTGAATCAGACATGTCACGTGCCTCTCCATGGTTATAAAGCTGCATAGCCCAAACACCTGATCTGCATATATGCTAGCTAAATAAAGATGAAGACCTAGAAATCTGTTGTGTGAAATAATGTTGGGTTTCCCCAACTGCACCATTTATTTATATTATTATTTCAGTAAAAAGAATTTGAAGGCTACAATTTAGTGCCATAAATGATCCTTATTTCTCAGTCTTGACTTGCGAACAACAGAAATACTCTGGATTTCTGTAACTTCAAGACAGTGGAAACTGGCTAACTTCACATAATAGGACAAAATTATTTCCCTTATTGGTGTAATTTTTGGTTTTTGAAGATTTTTTTAATCAGATATTCATGTTGGAGCTGTACAAGCTGAAAATAAATGTGTTACTTGAAGTTATTTGTAGTGGGTTAATAGTGGGTTATTTGTAATAGCTAAGTATGATACTCATAGGCTGATTGCATTTCGGATTTTAAAGTCTGTTCTCATCTTTCTGTTCCTGTATTAGTCGCTTTTCTTTTTTATTGCAAGAGAAAATTGATGCCTTTTTCATATTGCCGTTTTTCAAGGTTGTTCTTTATATATTGTGTGCATTTGAGTTTTTTCAAGAGTTTTGCACCACTGCGCATGTTTTCAATCACTTACAATCATATGGAATTGTTTGCAGGCAATATCCAAAGGTCGGCAAGGAAGGGAAGCACAAAATATTGTGAAAGTAGGTTCAGCATTACTTCAACATTTGCTAATGCTAATTTGACACTGTTCCTACATCGACTGATCTTTGATTCATTCCAAAATTATTTAATTTTTTCAGGTTTATTTGGCAAATTTGCGTCTTAAAGAAGTTGATACCGATGTTCTTATCACTGCATACGAGCCAATTGTTATAAAGTAAGTTCTAGAATATCTTTTTTCATGACAATAAGCTCTCCCAAACTTGTCCTGCAATTCAAGTTATGCTTGATTGGGTGAGTTCTATTGAGTTTAGGTGGATGTTCAGGTTTGGTTCAAACTTTTTTTGGACTAAATACGCTCACCCCCTGTAGAAATTACACCCAATACACGTCCCCTTTTTGCAGTATTTTGACCTCTCTAATCCATTAGTAAGAAATCAGAAGGTTTGTGTCAATAAAAAAAATTCAAAGTATTATTCTGGTATATACACAGTATTATGAGCGCAGTTTACCTTTCCTTTAGGTAGAAAATTATCCTTTCTGGTCAATATGTTAACATCAAATCGATCGTATTTTGACATGCTAGAGTTAAGCAAATTTGAGATCAAATAAAAAATAAAATGAAATATCATCTGCTGTAGTGAAAGCTCTACATCATGTGCTAGACATGCATTTTGATTCTATTCTTTGTCTTCAGCCCTTTGAGCGAAAGCGCAGTCACAGTTGGTGCTGGTGTAGCCGTTCCAGCTGCTCAAGTTGGATGTACGCCCATGGATGAGGTCTTTAAACTGGCTGTTACAAGCTTCAGGGTTCTTGACTGGAGTCTTTTTTGATGCAAGACCCTAGGTATGCCCGGAGCAAGTTTTTGCTAAACTGTGTGGAGCCAGGCTTTAAAGTTTTTATTTTAGTGAAATTTGGGAAAGGTGCAAATGCCATTTTTATCACTGTATATCCCTCATGTGTTTTTTCTTTGGTCCGTAAGTACTCCAATTTTTTGGCATTTGGTCATGTTTCATGATTTCACATAGTTAACTTCGGATTGTCACTTGTAACTGGATAGAATAATGTGTTTGGAAATGTCAGTGACTTTTCCCTTTAAGGAGGTGATAGATTGGAGTTTGTAATAATGGTTAACGTTACTTTAGATGTTGCTTTATACCCAGCAACCTGGGACAGGAACAACGTGCCTCCTGGAAGCACTGTGATTGCAGCACAAAAGGGCCATAGCCACCAGCTTGTACGTGGTAGGGTTATCTATTATTGAGTTTTGGTGGGCAAAGTAGCTATGGACAAAATGATGAAACACTTGAAGAGAGACTTGTAGACAAGCTTTGCCTACTATAGACTTTCAAATCAATAGGTGACAGACATGTTTCGTGTTAGAGATGAACTTGCATTTAAAAATGTCTTTTTACAAGTCAGACATCAATTTCAGTACTTAAGTTATAGTAGATAATGATAGGATTTCCAGACTGAACAAGATTGAATGACAACATAGTTAAAACGACTCCAATTCGTTTTATGAATAAACAAATAATGTTCTGGTGTTTATTTGCTTTATTTTTGGAACCCAGATAGAAAACAAGATATCAGTACATCTGTCAAACACTATATGGCATGAAAATTTCAGCAATTCTATGTCCTTGAAAAATTTGAACAATATTGTTTGGTTCCAACTTCTAAGATATCAGTGAATTTCAGCTTTTCAGTGAGTTTTTAAACACAAGAAAGCATTTGCTTTTCATTCTACTCGAGATCTTTTGATGTCTGCCATATACAATTAATTCTACTGCTCCCTTGTCACACATTGAAGAAGCTTTCTTTTTCAGTTGCTATGCAATGATTAATTGAAACGGTTGAGTGTTGAGAGTTGACACACTCATGTTGACAGTAATAGACAAGCTCATAAGCTTGCTTCAATCTAGGAACTGTACTTGCCCCTTTTAGAAGGTACACACAAATCTTTAGGTTGAAAAATCTGCAAGAAAATATGGCCAAGACCCTCTTAGAAGTTAGAAGCAGGATCTGAGTTTCAACTTTCAACCATCGTAATCCATGGAAATCCTATCTTTGTTAGGCAACACAGTGAGTGCAGAGTGTAGATTTCACATGTAACCAAAATAAGTTCTGTGCAGAGGTTTAATTAAGGACTGTGTCAACTGGTGAATCATAAGAGGTGGCACTCTTAGGACCCCAAAAGTTACAACCATGATGTTGTGATGAGTCAATCACGTGTCATGCAACTAGTTTGAAAAATAATGCATTCTATGGACCCACCCAATAAAATACACGATATTGCAGTCTTCTTAGGCGATGGTTTCACACATTGTGAATTCAGAAAGGAAAAAAACTGCTGGAAATTATTGGTGCCCAATCAACGTCAAATCATTGTCAAATCTATTGAGATCAAGGTGCTGGCTGCCACACTGTGACACTCACATACATTCATGCATACCCTTATTCTGCACACTGTTAAACAACAAACCAAAATTAAAATTTTTCCTGAAATTCCATTGGAACGAACAACTTTAGGAAAGTTGATGGTACCACTTTTTTCCGTCAATTTGCAATGCTTTCTCAAAGGAACACTAACGGAAATTTTGTCGTACCATATTCCAACATTTTTTTTATTAAGAAAACATATGATAATGCTCCAATTTCATTGTAATCGTTTTGAGTTATTCTGAATTTGCAGTGTTGTGTATGGGAATTATTACGCTGTTGTAGTTCTGGCAATGATAAGCATTGGGCATTAATTAATTAGCCAATAAGAAAGGTCCTCGTCTTAAGTAATGAGAGATGGGTTTTGAATGTGATATGAATAGAAGGACAAGAAAGGTTTATATTCGTTGCAATTAATGAAAAGAAAGACGAAGTGAGAGAGAAAACTGCCGACAATGACCGCCACGGAGTTAATAGCGATCAATTCTTGAAAAAATATCAACAATGATAGGAAAAGGTTGTGGACACATGGACGATTCCATGTTATTATATCTTCTGAGTATGTGAGAATGAAAAGAAAAGGAAAAACTAATTTTGTATATTAAGGTTGGTGGTGAGTCGGTTAACTGGTCCCAGAAATACAATTTTATAAATTTAGGTTTTCATGATTTTTCATTCTGTTTACTTGTGAACTTTAATGTTTGTGGGATTTTTGTAAAATATCACTCACAACATGATCTGTGGCTGGTTATTATCTTTTATTTGGCAATACATAACATTTACATTGACTTAGTCATAAAATGAGTTTATTTAAATTATTTTAAAATTTAAAGTAATTGATTTCGTTGAAATGCAAATTTTAAGTATAAGAAGAATACCATCTGAAAGTTCTTTTCCTAAAAGAATTATAATGAAGACATTTGAATCACAATACCACTAAGTGGGGCTGAAAATACCTTATTATCGTTCTTCCCAATAAGGGGGGTCAAACAACTTAAAAAAAAAGTCATTAATTTTGGTTTTGCTTAGTCAAAATCCTGTTAAAGTTTCATGATATTATTTGATCCAATAAGGGGCTTAAACAACTTTAAAAATAAAATCATTAATTTTGGTTTTGCTTAGTCAAAATCCTGTTAAAATTTCATGATATTATTTGATCCAAGAGAAGACTAAGCTTTGCAATTGGTGTTAAAAATATCTTATTGTTGCACTAGGTTCTAGAACAAAAGTTGTATGGTCATCATTATTCTTACCTATATATGTTTTTAGGGTTCATCAGTATTTTACTACTATTAGGGTCATTGAGATACACTCATCATAATATTTTTTACTCTAAGATTTTAATTTCTCTTTTATAAAGGAATTGTTTTATTAGAAGTCTAATACATTACCTTCGTTCCGATACTAATTGTTAGATTAAGTGTTTATTATTAAATCAAAAGATATATATGATAAAAAATGTGTAATTGTTTCTATTTTAAGAGTATAGTAATCCAAACATTATGATTCAGTTGTTATTTGGTTGATTTGACCTCTGTAACATGAAAATTGATTTTATTTGTACCAATGTCTTCTTCGTCTATTTGTTGTTCTCCTTTTATTTCACAATCATTAAGTGATAATGAGTGTGGAGTCCTTAATGATGTCTACTTGTTTATAGTTAGATATTTTTCAAGAATTCAAAAACTTTTTAAGAACAACCAAAGAAAAAATATTTTTCACAACAAAAGGAGTCTAATTAACAACAAACTATATTTAATTATAATATTTATGGTGGTAGTTACACAAATGTGACAAGTGATAGTATGGTAGATTAGCCTAACTTAATCACCATAACTTGTACTCAACCATATAAGGTTGCAATGGCTGAGTGAAGAGAAGACATCTCAGTAAATAAACAATGTCTTATAATTTTCTCTATAAACACATACAAAGATGAAATTGCATGTGATGTGGTCCGGTGGAAACTAGCCATATGCTTCTTGGAAGATCGTGACAACATAATAGGAAGGTTAAACATGATAGATACACACCAAGGTTGTGTTCCTTTGTGTGGATGAATTTGAGGGAGGGTATAAAGATGAATTTGTATAGATTTGAGTGGATGAATATGTGTGTTTTTTTT
>Ga0099823_1007592_pt1 | contig 11019 bp, 9 predicted proteins | sample CowpearedBW_FD_76831 | JGI IMG/M metagenome (GOLD analysis project Ga0099823, IMG submission 76831) | Root nodule microbial communities of legume samples collected from California, USA - Cow pea red BW | ecosystem: Host-associated > Plants > Roots > Nodule | place: USA: California | collected... | reverse complement strand
TATATATATATATATATATATATATATATATATATATATATATATATATATATATATATTCTGGCCATGTTTGTGTTGCTTTAATGGAAATTATGTTTCACCTTGATAACTTACATACTAGTTCTTCTTTTGTCTTAATCGTTGGGTAAAATTTTTAATTTTAATTTCAAATAATATTAAAAAGAAAATTGCATCTGAAGTGATATGTATCTTTTTTTCATTTCATTGATCCATAATCTTTTATATTTTATTCAGATATACACATTGGATATATTTCTTTATTACTTTGACCCATAATTTTTATTTGCTTCTAAGTTTGGTATATGTACTGCTATCTTTTTCTTATCTACTTATGTAAAGCCAAAAGATCGTATTTATCTGTTAATACTCTTAGTGTATAGTATGTAGATATATGTAGATATATTTTTCAAATTTTATGTTTGTGTTATGTCTAGTTAAGGGGACTCTAATTTCAAAACTAACTTTCTATGGGACTCTAATAATGATTAACTAATGCATTAAGTTAAACCATTATGTATCATATTAAGCTATAGGTAGTCGTTAAAACCAAAGGAAAGTCTCTTAATATTTCATTATTAATAAATGATTAATTCATTCAATTTAATCTTTAACATAAAGTAATTTAAGACTGGTTTTGAATAATTGACATGTTCCAAAAATAATTTTCATTTCAACGTTTATATGCTGTCAATAATAATTTAGAAATAATGCATCATTTTGAATATGGTATATCTTTATTAGATTACACTTTATTATTACTTTTTATATTGTTTTTTTTATAATAATTAGGGTGTTTGTTTTATTTTGATGTTGAAGCTTAAAAATGAAATTGACATGTTTTTAAGTTGATACACACCAGGTATATAGGTATATATGTATATAATAGATGAAAAGACTTAAAGACGTGAAATGTGATATGTTTTATTGACTATATTTTATGTGGCAAATAGTATGAAGTTTGTATTTATGGTTAAGTATTTTATGATTATGTAATCTATCATGTATTTCATTTTGAAAGTAGTATAAAGATACCATTATGGTGTTGTGTACATAAAGAAATGTATAATTATTATGTTATATGTGATTGTATGTGTCAATATCTAGTATGGTATTATGGCCATTTATGGATATGTTGGTCATTGCCTTATATGGATATGTTGCCCATTTGGGATGATATTTTGCAGTATTAGGTTCCAAACTCAATGAAAAGAAAATATCTTAATTTCATTGAAAATTTAATCACAAAAATAAGACATGAGGTGAGGAGAAATTATAGGAGATTTTTGTATCAATACTTATTATATCATATGTAAATATTTACCTTCACACAACATTTTAAGGTCAATTTTTACCGGTGATGATTTTGATATAAATTAGATGTTAATTTGTAATCGGACATATTATGAGTCGAAAAAACATTAAATATAAAAAGTTACTTTTGATTTATTGGGATATATGTGAGAATTCATATATTTTAGATTGAGATAATTTAATAATAATTTGTCATTTTTGTTCTTTATTTTGAGAAATAATATTAGTACTACAAATGGCATTACAAATGATATTGATGATTTATGAGATTTTTATATAAATGCGAAATTGTATTGCTTTGAAGTTATAATCTTTAAATCGATTTATTCTAATATATAATAATATATAGCATAATATAATATAAACCACTGGGGTAACAAATCTATGCAATTTTATATGAAATATGAGAATGCAACAAAATTTAAAAAATTATTAATTATTATGCTAATATCCATGTTATATTTATTATATATAACTTTTACTAACGTATGGTTCCAAACGTAACATTTATGTATATAGCAAATTATATATATTTTTTTCTTTTCCCCGTTTAATAAGTTAGTTCGAAGTTTTTAGGACCTTGCGATTTCATATTTTAACAATTATTTAAATCGAATTTCAATTGAAGCCAACTTAATATGAAAAGCGTTCATACTCAATCGATGAACTTTTTCGGAATCTCTTCGTATAATTGCATTTTTCTTATCTACGAAATTTGATTATGAAATTTTGTTAAAAAAAATAATTAATAATGTAGATCAATAATAAAATTTGTTTAAAGATATGAAAAATTAGACCTTAAATAATTGAGTATACTAAAGCTAATGAAGACCTAATGGTCTTCATGGCCCTACATTTGCCGTCTATTATGTCTATGGATCTCATTCACTTATTTTTTTTTTCTTATCACTTATTATCAAATTTCTTTCTTTAGTCCACTAATTCCATAATTTCTGTAGTTTTAGCTGTATAGATTTTTTTGAAAGTGATTACTATTTTTACATTTCAGTAAATTATTATTTTTTTCTCAGTTGTCCTCAAATTATTATTATTATTTTTTTTGTAAATTGTCCTCAAATTAATTGATGAACATCACATAATAGATTGATTTATATATTGAATTTTGCAAAAACACCAAGAAATATTGTCTTATTCGATGAATGTTCTTGCTTTTATAATTTTTATTTTAGTCATCTCATTTTTTTTTTGTATTTTTAATTTACTAATATGAGACAATATATCAAAACATTTTTTTTAAAAATTAATATCACACATATTCATTTTTATTATAAATTGATAAATATTTTTTATGACAGTGTAATTGATTATGGACAATGTCATATTTTATTTTCATTGATTAAAGTCATGATTTCTTTTCTATCCTTATCCTCACATCAAAGAGAATTGCTTTTAGATAGTAGCTCACATCACATGAGATTGGCTTTTGTTTTCTCTTTTATTTCAACTTTTTTCTTACCCTAATTCCTAAATAAATAAATGAACAAATAACAGAATTGTTGAAAACTGAAAAACTAAAGAAAACATTGATAGATAAAATTGGTTTTAGATAATAGCTCACATGAGATTGGCTTTTGTTTTCTCTTTTATTCCAACTTTTTTCTTACCCTAATTCCTAAATAAATAAATGAATAAATAACAGAATTGTTGGAAACTGAAAAATGAAAGAAAACTGAAAAATAAACTGACTTTTTTTTCTTCTTTTTCTTCTTCTTGTTGAAAACAACGCCCATCTCTCTGTCATTTCCCACTTCCGAGGTTGTTGCCTTTGCCGGCCAGCCCCATTCCTCCTCTTTTTGTTTCTGTGTTCCTTGGAAATTCCACAATTTCAATAACACCCTTCCTTCGTTTACCAATTCTCAATTTTTCACCAATTCAACCTTTGATCTTTGATTTTTCCACCCATTTTCTTGTTTGATCGGGGGATTTTCAATTTGGGTGCCCCTTCTGTTTCTTATCTCACCATAGGGTCCAATAATCTGCGGTTTCTTCAGATTAGAAGCAATGGGCATAGGGTTCGAGCGGAATGATGGTACGGATAACGAAAGATGAAAAAATTTAAGCTTTTTGGTGTGTGTATTGGGCATAGTAATGTTTAAATTCTTAAATTACACCATCAACTCTAGCTACTTCTCCCCTGTATATTTTAAATTTCCACGAATTTGGCACAGTAACTGTTATCGTGGTATTGAGTTTGATTAATTTTGAATGGAAAAAAGATTTCGTACTTTTGACCGATAAGAAACCATTATTTGTAAGTCCTGGAAGATAGTTGTTATGACCGTCATCAAATTTACATACCTGTCAGTTTGTGATTGTCACTGTGATTGGATGTCAATGTGAACCTTATTTACATTGTTAGTGTGTAGACTGTTTACTCCAACCTGTTTGACACCTTAATTAATGCAATTCTGTTGGTAACTAGGATTAGGATATAAAGATATCTGATAAGGTTTTTGATTGCGTTGTTTATTTTATGCTTATGGGTTATGGCACAGCAAACTGAAATCTCACAATACAGTTATTCTAGTTATTACATACTTGCATTGCATGCTTTAAAGTTAAATGAGCAAATACTGTAACTATGTGTATGAGAAACTTATGCATTTTTCAGTAAATTTTGTAAATTGATAGTAATATCAATATTTTTGTGCATCTATTTTCAGGTTTTCCTCATAGTGATGTTTAGGGAAACCATTTGTCTTTTGATTTGAGAGAGCTGATTTGTGATTTTTGAATGGAGAAGAAAAGATTAGATGACTATGAACAAGGTCCAGTTCCTTCACCAAGAGCAGTAGATAGATTTGGTTTTGTAAAACCGGATAATACTTCTGATGGTTTAATCAAAAGTAGATCAGCCTATGAGTATGAGAGGTATTTTGTTTTCCTCCTGTTGATTTGTGTTTTTTCTGTGTTATGAGCTTAAAATAAATAGCCAGTGATTTTTACCTATATTACATCTATCATTCATCAGATATAAGGAGGAGAGAAGGGTTAGAAAATGGAGGAAGATGATTGGGGTTGGTGGCAGTGATTGGAAGCATTATCTAAGGAGAAAACCTCATGTTGTTAAAAGGCGTATAAGGAAAGGAATTCCAGATTGTTTAAGGGGTCTTGTTTGGCAGTTGATATCTGGAAGTCGAGACCTATTGCTGATGAACCCTGGAGTTTATGAGGTAATCAAGTTAAATTATACTGATGAAAAATTATGATACATTTTGTACAACATTGTGTTACCTATGATCAGTGCTTGTCTCGCTGTTGTTTGTTATAGTTCTCCAATAAATATGAACTGAAGAATATTCTCATTTTTATTTGCTCATCTTCTTTTTATGACTTTGTATATTTGTGCTTGCTGTTGTAGTGTCACCACCCTGTTGGGCATGTGTGGTGTTTGAGTTGAACAATATATTTCTTGGTAATGTAGGTTATAAATTATTTTGAATTTGGATGTGGAAATATTTGAAGTTGTTGAAGAATCTACATTGACCAAATATATAACCAAATTACGGTATATAAATGAGTGTAAATCTTACTTTATAAGTTAATTTTGAGGTTAAGTCAGACTTATAGTCCACTTTTTAATATGGTATCAGAGTCCATACTAGTGAAATTTGTTGGACCTACCACACCTGCTATTGGACTACCCACAAATATGTAGTGATGTGCTCGAGATGTCCAGTCCTTGTTGTTAAGGGTGTGGTTAAGATCTCACATGTTCTATAAGTGAGTGTATATCTCATCTTATAAGTTGATTTTTCGAGGTTGAGTTAGACTTAAAGTCTATTTTCTAAGAAAAATTACTAGATCAATTTTATTTGACTGTTGCAAGGAAATCCTACTTTTGTGTTATCTTCCTAAAAGAATCATTTTATTATTATTTGAGTAGTATTTTAAATATGGATGTGTAGATATTTGAAGTTATTTGATCAGTTTTTATTTGACTGCTATAATTGAAATTCTACTTTGAAGTTGTCTTCCTAAAGAATCATTTTTATTATTATTAGAGTAGTATTTAACTATGTAAAACGGTTAGTGTTATATGTTCTGTAATGATTGAACAGTTGTGTATTTAGTTAAGTCTGTTACAATCTGTTATGTTTTCTGTTCCTTGTTAGTTAGCTATCAATTGCCGTATGTTTAATCTTTCTCAGCTATATATATTGCTGATCTCTTATCTATACAATTTTACTCAAATTCAGACATTTTTCTTTCTTTACTCTGATCTTTAAGAATTTTGTATGAAATTGAAGAGATAGTGTGAATTACGTGGTTTTCTACACTGAAGTTTCCTCCTTTTCTTTATGAAATTATCTTGAATTTTATTACACAACTGTTACATGTTTTGGAGTTTGCTTTGACAAGACATGGCATTTATTGCAGCAACTTGTCATCTATGAGACATCAGCCTCTGAACTGGATATAATTCGAGACATTTCTCGAACCTTCCCTTCTCATGTATTCTTCCAACAGAGACATGGACCTGGACAGAGGTCCCTCTACAATGTTCTAAAGGCTTACTCTGTCTTTGACAGAAACGTTGGATATGTTCAGGTTTTACACAGGAACTCATCACCGTTTTTGTGCTTGTTGTGAAGAAATTCATAATATTGATCATTTTAAAAATCCAGGGAATGGGGTTTTTAGCGGGGCTTTTGCTTCTTTATATGAGTGAGGAGGATGCATTTTGGTTGTTGGTGGCATTGTTGAAAGGAGCTGTTCATGCCCCAATGGAAGGCTTGTATTTGGTAATTGTTTTGTTCTATGCATTTATTTGTTTGGATTATTGATGGTGTATATGTGTTATCCCTCTCTCATATAAGATACATGATTTTCTATGAGGAAAGATTAGGATATGCAAAGAATTGCGTATTTCTTTTTAAAATTTTACTTTGATGGTAATAATTCTTGTCTAAGCAAAACTGCTGTTATATTGATTGCAGGCAGGATTGCCTCTGGTACAACAATACCTCTTTCAATTTGAATGCTTGGTGAGGGAGCATCTACCAAAGTTGGGCGAACATTTTTCCAACGAAATGATAAATCCTAGCATGTATGCTAGCCAGTGGTTTATAACTGTATTTTCATATTCCTTTCCATTTCATTTGGCTCTTCGAATTTGGGATGTCTTTCTCTACGAGGTTAGCAGTGCTTTCTGTCTGAAGAACCATATATTGGTTAGAAATTTGAGCCTATAATGATCACTTTCTTATCCTTCAGGGTGTTAAAATTGTCTTCAAAGTTGGCTTGGCCCTATTAAAGTACTGCCACGATGACTTGGTTAGTATCATGTGACCTGTGTCTGTTGTAAACCAAAGCAAACTTCTACTCACTGTTTGTGTTTGTTTGTTTATCAGGTTAAACTACCTTTTGAAAAACTCATACATGCTTTGAAAAACTTCCCTGGGAATGCAATGAATCCGGATACGTTGTTACCACTTGCTTATTCCATCAAGGTTCTCTTTCTTTCAGTGTTTTTTTTATTTATTTTCTTTAAGTTCTACATACCCAAAAACACATGTTCTCCTCTTTGTCATAGACTATGAATGACATGCGACCTTGTTATGTTTCCTTCACTTCATAAACAAAACGCATTTTTATTTGCCAAACTCCAAGTTACTTGTAAAATTGAATGTTGTACTTTCTGTTACTCAGAAAACTCTGATTTATTGATTTGGTTGATTAAGTGGTAAGTAATCATAGTATTGATACAATCTCTCAAGTAGCCACAGCATGACCGCAACAAATCGTCTTTCGCATGGTGGTTGCGTTGGGCATTGTGGAGAGGCGACTTGGTGGCTCGGTGGTCCTTTGTGAAATGAAGGAGAAGTCTTAATATTCTATCTCCCTTTTTTTCCTGGTTGTCGAAGTGTTTTTTTTTCTTAAGAAAAGGGGGTTAGGCCATACAACTCGGGCAAAATCAAATATTTAGAGCAAAATTTTAACCGTACCCAACTTGAAGGTATCCACCTAGCATCCAACTTATTTTTTTTGTGCAGTGCCACCCCCACCAGTGCTGAATGCAAGTGCTCTTTTCTTTTCTTTTCTTTTCTTTTTTCTTTCAATTTCCTGTTTACTCAGCACTGCCCCACTCACCCTCCCTATTAGCTAGTAAATTGTTTGAACAGAGAAGACTTCATCTATATTGGACTCCTTGTGCTACCTATTGCATAAACTTATGCTTGAGGACATTGTAAAACTTCCTTAGATAGATAAGACAATTAAAACGGAAGTTAGTCTTGTTGGCTTTATTTACACAACTATTCTAGTTCCTTGGGTTTTGTTCAGACAATTCACATATAAGAGGGAATTGGTAAGACACATGGTTACGAGGTTTGCTCCCTCTAATTTATAACTACAAAGGTTGCATCAAGAGAGAGGAAATTTGTAAAAGATGTTCACTTAAAATGAATGGAGCAATAATGAGCTGTCTATGAAAGCTAAGTGGAGGGAAGCTAAAAAAATTATTCTTATATCATCATTTTGGAATCATTTGGTTTTTACTCTCAAAGTAATGACTTCCCTTGTTTATCTAGAGTCTTGTGGATAGGGAAAGAAAAGTAGCTATGAACTACATATATGAAATAATGGAGATAGCCAAGGAAATAATAATGAAATCTTTCAATAATACAAGGATGTATTTATAATCATTAATAGTAGATAGACATGCCAATTTCATTGCCCTTTGCTTGCAACTAGTCACTTTTTGAATCCAGAGTTTTATTATTCCAACTCAAAAATGGAATATGATTTAGAGGTTACAAAATGAGTTGTATGCTTACATCAAATGGTTGGTGCCATGTAAAGATCTGCAGCAAAATTTTTTAATTGATTTTCTCTTTTATAAGAGTGTAAGTGGACTCTTTGTGATGACTTTGCCAAAGAATCAAGGAAAACTACAACCACAGGGGAGACATCTGACTGCTTTCTATGTTGCATTAAGTTACAATGTTTACATTTTAAGTCACTTTCTTTTCTTTTATAACTCAATGATGGAAGAATTATGGGCACGTAGACAATTTGTTCTTGCTCTATTCATCTGAAGTGAACATCTTTTTCAAATTTCCTGTCTCTTGATACTACCTTTGCAATGATAAATAAGAGGTAACAAACCATTTGTGTCTGATATGGATGGATCTTCTTCCAACAATTTACCAACCAAGACATAATTCTTCTAGTATTTGTGATAACTAGGAGTAACATTTTCTTCTCCAATCTCCTTGACATGGGTATCAAGCGTCTCAAATAGAGTGCTATCAAGCATCTCAACATTTTTAAAGGTGTGCAATTTTGAATTATCTGGTGTAGTACCTTGTTTACAGCCTTGCAACCCCAGGCATGTGTCCAGGACTTTGAAATTTCTAGATAAAGTCTCACGAAAATGACTTCCTTTTAATTTTTTTGTCTGCCGTCCAAACTTTTAACTCTGCCAATATTGGCAAATTTATGTGAAAATTAGGTATCTACAGTAAATCATTGAAATAAAACTTGTTAAAATTCCTATAAACAAACAGGTTGTATGGTAGTTTATTGGAATGTAAAAGAAAAATAAAAGATTTAGATAAAGTGAAAATGCATTGAGAACCCTAAACCTTAAGTGATTCATTAGATTTGCTTAACTCCAAGACTTAAATAGTATATATTTGGGTTGTTGGATTTGTAGACAACAAACTTCTTTATTGTGAAAAAACTTGATTCACCTCTTGTTGTTTTCATACAATAAACAATACAATTTATAGACTCACATTTCATGACCATTGTATTCAAAACGGCTATAACCAGATCATCATATACTATGTATAGTTCTGTTCCTCTGTCTAAACAGTAGAACTCCTACTTCATCATTTACACTTTTGTTTAATTAGTTATTTACCATATACTAACTAAATACATAATGGTCATTACATTATTACATGGCTGTGATGTTATTACACTGTATAGTTCTTTTGTATAATTTTAAAATTACAAGTCTGTAATATGGTTCTCATCATCAGATATCAAAGCGTTTGGAGGAATTGAAACAAGAGTATGAGAAGAAGACTGGAAAGGGAGCTAGAGAGCTTTCTGAAAAACCAATGCTTCCCGGTGAGAGCAACTGAAGTGAGAGCATTTGTTAGACATGTAGAACTATTGGTAAACCTGAGAGCAGGACCTCTTAGTAAAGGTTTCTCTTTCATGTTGGGTGCTAATCCACTGTGAAAATCATGGCCTCAAATTGTATGTTGTGATCATGTATGTTGCATACTATGTACAGTTGTAGTAGTTGTTGTTTTCAGAGTTAAAAAGAGGCTTCAATGAAGATGAAAATCTATTGCATGCCTAGAGCCTCATGTGGGTCTCATTTCTTTTTCTCTTTTACTGCTCTATAAAGGTAATGTTACTTCAGAAATTGTTGTTATTGTATATTAAGGAGAAAGTGCTTTTGTTGTAAGACATTCTGTTTGAGTGCAACTGAGAAAGGAATCACTTTTCAACTGTTTGTAGAGGAATATGTTCTCACCAAAAAAGCCACAAATAGAGATAGTAGGGAATTACTATTTGTTATTCAGTAACTTATATTGTATTTTTGGGTCGTTTGTTAAAGAAATGTCAAATTGCAAATCTTTTAATAAATTAATATAAACGAAGTTCACTGTTAATAAATTGAACTATTGTTATTCTGTCATAACTTTTAATGTTGTTATGAAAAACTTCATGTTTTGTTAAATCAAAATGGTGAGGAATGTAGTTCCTCTTGTCCTTACATCGTCTTAGAGACTATTGGGAGAGTTGGTTTGTAACCTATTTGACTCGTTTAATTAGCACAAAATGTTTGGTAGGATATTTTAACTAGCTTTTAATTTGTAGTTTAATTGTTTTTTTTATTCTTATATATTTTAATATATTTTATTGTTATTGTTATTTTTTTATTTTTTATTATCCTTAGTTTTTGTATTTGTTTTCTCGTTACTAATATTTAATTACAAGATGTTATGTGAAAATTACAAACAATAAAAATTATAAAAAAAAAACTCTAAAGTAACACATTAATTGAACTTAAAAAATAAATTTTTTTGAAAATAAGTAAAATTTAAATTTGACCAATATTTATTATATCAATTGCTTTAAATAAAATACTTATTCAAATAAAAAGTTAAGCAACTTTACAAAAAATATAGAAATATTAAAAAATTGAATAAAAACTTACTTATTTTTTAAAGAAATCAAAAATTATAATTTCATAATAATATATTTTTTAGAAATATAAATTTTATTAATATAATAAAATTTATGTATTTGTATTTTTTATGTCATTTTATATTTTACCAATTAATTTTATAAGTTCCTCTTGTGCCTTCAAATATAGACAGCACCAAAAATGGAACAGAGATTCCGAACTCAAAAATTAGTTTATTAATTTGGTTTTAAGTTTAATCTATGTGTTACGAAATATATTTTTACTATTCAAAGTCATGGCTAGGGATGTCAAAAATATCCGTACCCGTGGGTATTCGCGGATAAAATCCGTAATGGATAAGAAATGGATATTAAAAATGGATACCCGCTACCTGTGGGTACGGGTATTTTTGATACCCGCATGTTAACGGGGCGGGTACGGGTATCATAGTATCCGTATCCGTGGATATCCGTACCCGTTAAACTTTAATTCACAAAAATACCCTTATATAT
>Ga0099823_1007570_pt1 | contig 11030 bp, 6 predicted proteins | sample CowpearedBW_FD_76831 | JGI IMG/M metagenome (GOLD analysis project Ga0099823, IMG submission 76831) | Root nodule microbial communities of legume samples collected from California, USA - Cow pea red BW | ecosystem: Host-associated > Plants > Roots > Nodule | place: USA: California | collected... | reverse complement strand
AGAGAGGGAGAGAGAGCACCATAGTTCTTACTATCATACTGAGTCAGCATGCAACTGGGTTTTTGTAAAGGGGAACTATTACACATATATGAGCTATATGTGTGTGTGTGTATGTATATATAAACAAAATTTGAAAATAAAAAGTATAATAATTGAATAAAACAATTTAATATTGAAAATTTAATATCAAGTTAAAAGAATATAACATATCATTGAAAAATACATTTTATGTTGTATATTAGGGTATAAAACTGTTAAGAGTTGTTTAATTTGCTCCTATATTAACTCCCTTTTTATTGATAAATTCGAGCTGCTTGTTTTACCCCGAGCTTGTATATGAACCCCAAATTTTATTTATTTCACCTGTAGCATTTGTATTTAAAGCTGGATTGCGTATTTTCTGGGAGTTATGGGCCACTTTGTGGTATAATTCAGTGAATCATAATGCATTTGAATTCTTGTGCACCTGATTTAATTGTGATTTTTATACATAGAATACATTTTCATGTGATCCTTCCTCTTTCCACTTTTAGTTAAGCAATTTGTTTTTGCTCTTCCCAGTTTCAAAAATGTGGGCTAAGAAGAATGCTGGTGGAAAGGAACAGGTGGCAAAATTAGTTGATGATACCTATAGGTCAGTGTTAGAAACGAAACTCTGTATTATGTTATTTTCTAGCTTTAGTACGCTTCTGATGCATGCAGTCACACTTGGCTGAGCTCACATAAATGATCTGGTAACTTACTATTAGGTCTGGTTGAAGCTAGTTATAGTGCTCCATATTTTCTGTAATTATCTTGTCTCTTGTTTTGTTAACTTTTATTTTATTAACATTTGTTTATTTCCTTTTTTGCAGGAAAATGCAGATATCTGGGGCCACTGATCTAGCATCTAAGGGACAGGGGGCATCGGATAGTAGTAGTATAAAGGTGAAAGGTGAAATTGATGATTCCTTCCAGCCAGATACAAAGATTCGCTGTTTATGTGGAAGTAGATTGGAAACAGAGGATTTGGTCAAGGTGTACCATTAAATATGTTTCTTCTTTCTTTATGATCTAAAGAATTGTATGCATCCACAACAGATACGATTTATTTAGCCAATTTGATGATCTGGTGCACTTTTCATTAGATATCCAATCTTTTGCTTACATATGGTTATTTTGAAATTCCATTTTCTTGTCATATTGCAGTGTGATGATCCAAGATGCCAAGTGTGGCAACACATCAGTTGCGTTATTATTCCAGATAAACCTACAGAAGGCATCCCACCAGTTCCTGATAAGTTTTATTGTGAACTATGTCGGCTCACTCGTGCTGACCCGTAAGTCAAATTTTCTTTTTGTTTTATCTGGCAGCTAGATGCGAAATAATGATTTGTTTCAAAGGTTTCCCTTGTCTTAACTTTTTTATTTTTAATTTAGTGTTAAGAGTTTGTTTGTGGTTGATATTATTTGCTTATGATTTACAATTTTTCAGTTACGATACTTTGTTGGCTCTGTGAACTGGCTATTTAATTCTTCTGTTCTGTTTATTGGATGTTCTTCCTTTATTTTATCTTGTTATATTCTGTCATTATTGTCAGGGATAGTCTGTGCATTCTATTATTTAGTATTTTTCTGTTTTTTTTGCCAGTTAACTTTGCTCCTTCTGCTGTTCTCTGTTGCAGATTTTGGGTTGCAGTGGCACACCCTTTACTTCCTGTGAAGTTAACAACAACCAGTAATCCAACTGATGGGTGAGTACATTGTGTGGGTATTAGACATGATGTAATTGAGTTCTTGATCTTACTAACGGAATGTCTTGGGATTTAGATGTACCTTTTGTTGCTTAACTAGCATGTAAGGGAATAAGATGCTCATCATTCAGGCTTGAATGCTTGCTTCTTTTTGTTTGGAGTGGTGTGTCAATTTCTAATTTTTTAGCACAAGTGCAAGTTCCTTGACTTGATAAGTTCTTTGCTTTCTTTAGATGATTTACATACAGAGTCATGTTATGCTATTTGTAGGGGTTGTAATGTTGAGGCAGTCTACTATGTATGTTTTGTTAATTAAAATTCTTTAGCTGTTGAGTTTTGTTTAAAGTGACATAGGCAACTTTGAAGGAAGGTCTGCTTTAGTGCAACCATAGGTTGCAATGGTATGTTTATATTGTTGAATTTTGGCCTTTCACCATATTCCACAATTGATTATACTGTTCTGTGGTTGAATTACTCAGGAAAGTAACCTATTATTATTAAGTGCATGTTTGGACTAAAGTGCAATTTCCACCATGTCTTGCAAACTGATATTGAGTTTTCAGGCAAAATTTCAAAGTGCAATTGCACTTTTGAGTGTAATCACACATGTCACATAATTCAGTTCACTCTCCTCTCCTAACTGAGTTCGGAGCACCTTAAACTGAAACCAAACATAGTTTAAGAAGTGAAGACTTTCTCCTTTTGTTTTTCTTCTTTTTGTATCTCCGTGTTTGTCTAAGTTTTTATTAGGTGGTGCTAGTCTAATAAACTTCATTTTCTTTCCAATACAAAAACTAGTGACCCTGTGAAATAATTATCTAGTCTATGCTTAAAATATAATTTTCAATGTGGCTTTCTGCTTGACTGGCTTAACCATATTCCTATTTAAATTGTTCAGGACCAACCCTGTGCAGAGTGTGGAAAGAACATTTCAGCTTACTAGAGCAGACAAAGATTTGGTTTCCAAACCGGAATTTGATGTTGAGGTTGGTTTGGATTTTCAGTTCATGGTGGGTTAATGGATATCCTTCTGTGCAATGCTTTTACTTATTTATTGAAAAAAATGACAAGTAGGCTTGGTGTATGCTCCTAAATGACAAGGTTCCATTCAGGATGCAATGGCCGCAATATACAGACCTGCAGGTCAATGGTATGTTTGAAGTCGTGCTATCCCTACTATTAATGAATTTGGTTTCATGTTGGCAGTCTGGTTTTAATTTTCACGGAATATTATTCACCTGGAAACAGAGCTTTTAAAGTAAAACCCTTATAGTGAAATCTATTTCGATTGGTTTGACTTTTATTTGTACAGGTGTTCCTGTTCGAGCAACTAACAGACCTGGTTCACAGTTGCTTGGAGCTAATGGCCGGGATGATGGTCCAATTGTATGTTTTGTGTTATTTGTAGTTGTGAATCGTATAATTATTTAAATTTGCCACACAAAAGTTCATATACTGTTTGTTTTTGATTTATTCAATATCTTATTGTATTTCTCATTTGTCAGATCACGCCATACACAAAAGACGGAATTAATAAGATTTCGTTAACAGGATGCGATGCTCGCATTTTTTGTTTAGGGGTTCGTATTGTTAGAAGGCGCAGCATACAGCAGGTAGATTGCATTCTAAGCTTGATAAATATATAAGCTAAATATTTTGAAGTGTTGTTGGTTTCTTAATTTAGCCTTGTGATATTGGAATAATAAAGATTGAAGTATCTCCTTGTCTGATATTGGGCCTGAGTTTCAAATGTTGGTCCCTTTTAGTTGATTTCTTAAAACTTAAAACATGACAAAACTAGGTAGGTTTATGGTTATCTTTCTTGTCAATTTTGAATAGCACCTAAACATACTTAACCTAGGTAGATGTTATAGAAAACCTCAAGAAGTGTTGCTTCTATTCTAAAGCAAGTTAAAATATTTGAAGTTTTTTTCTCGTTTCTTGGGCGTTCTTTTTGTTTCAAATTGTCTGGCTTGTGAGATTTTTTTTTAAAATAAAAGAATGCTGAATTTTTTCATATTGATAAATATTACTAATAAATAGATCTGGTATGTGTTTTGACCTAGTTTGCTGGTTTTATTTTTTTGTGTTGTGTCTGGTTTAACTCTCAGTTCATTGGTTACTAACACAGACTGGAAGTCTGATTGACAACTTTTGAGCCAACCAACAGTCTGTATTTAGATGTTGGTGTTGGATTTTAGTTCCTACTTTGTTGTGAATATGTTTTACGCAAAACTGCTTCCCTTTTGCTACTGTTGCAAACTTGTTTAATATTTGAGGCTTTGTTTTCTAGATCCTAAACTTAATTCCAAAGGAGTCCGATGGTGAGCTATTTGAAGACGCTCTTGCGCGGGTGTGTCGTTGTGTTGGGGGCGGAAACGCAGATGGTGATGCTGATAGTGACAGTGATTTGGAAGTGGTTTCAGATACTTTCAGTGTCAACCTTCGTTGTCCTGTATGGCTTTCATTAATAGATGGGTTATTTTGGCAAGTCATGAAGTCCTACTAACAGTTTTTCTATATTTTGGCGAAATTTTAGATGAGTGGTTCAAGAATGAAGATTGCTGGAAGATTCAAACCTTGTATACACATGGGTTGCTTTGACCTTGAAGTTTTCGTGGAAATGAATCAACGATCAAGGAAGGCAAGATTCCAAATGTTGTATGATTTGTCTACTCCCCTCTGATTTTTTATCTTCTGATGAACTGAATTTTTTCTACAGTGGCAATGTCCTGTATGTCTCAAAAACTATGCTTTGGAGAATATCATCATTGACCCTTATTTCAATCGCATCACTTCTATGGTAGTTATTTAAAAAATTAATAATAGTTTCTAATGTTCATAATTTTCTATTTGACAAAATATGTAGCCATTATTTAATTTGATTTGGTGGCACAGATGCTAAATTGTGGTGAAGAAACTACCGAGGTTGAGGTGAAGCCTGATGGTTCTTGGCGTGTGAAGACAAAGGGTGAAAGTGAACGCCAGGAATTAGGGAGTCTAGCGCAGTGGCATCTTCCTGATGGATCCCCATGCGTTTCAGCTGATGGAGATTTGAAGAGAGTGGATACATTGGCATTGAAGCAGGTCAAACAGGAAGGTGTTTTTGACACTCCAACTGGTTTAAAACTTGGCATCAGGAAGAATCGCAATGGAGATTGGGAAGTCAGTAAACCTCAGGGCACAAACACATCTTCTGGTAATAAATTGAAAGCGATTTTTGGAAATCCCGAACAGGTTGTTATTCCGATGAGCAGCAGTGCTACTGGAAGTGGCCGGGATGGTGATGATCCTAGTGTAAATCAGGGTGGTGGCGGGCATATTGACTATTCCACTGCAAATGGAGTTGAAATGGATTCTCTGTGTCTCAATAATGTTGATTTAACGTATGACTATACTGGACATGGCACTTCTGCTCAGGTGGGTGGTGCAGAAGTTATTGTTCTTAGTGATTCTGAAGAAGATAATGATCTCTTGGTATCTCCTCCAATTGCGTATAGGAACAACCAAAATGATGCTACAGATGGTTATTCTGTACAGCCACCTGTAATGGTTGATTCGTACGCTGATGATCATAATCTTGGTGGAAATTCATGCTTAGGACTCTTTCCCAATGATGATGATTTTGGGATGTCTTCCCTGTGGTCTATGCCTTCTGGAAGGCAGGCTGGTCCTGGATTTCAACTATTTGGATCTGATGCAGATGTGTCAGATGCATTGGTCCATCTGCAACATGGTCCTGTGAATTGCTCTTCATCACTAAATGGTTATGCATTAGCTCCTGATACTGCTTTGGGATCTGGTGGTATCTTGCAAGATTCCTCTGCTGGTCGGTTGGATGCTGATTTGAATGGTGGTTTGGTGGACAATCCATTAGCATTTGGTGGTGATGATCCCTCACTTCAAATTTTTCTCCCCACTAGACCAGCAGATTCATCCATGCAGAATGAATTGAGAGATCAGGCAAATGTGGCTAACGGTGTCTGCACTGAGGAGGATTGGATATCCCTAAGTCTTGGAGGTGGGGCTGGTGGTAACAATGGTGATGCTTCTACTCAAAATGGATTGAATTCTAGACATCAAATCCCAACCAGAGAAGTTGGAACGAATACTTTGGATGATACTGGTTCGTTTCTCTAACCTTACTGAATCAGAATATTTATTACTTTTTTTAGTAACAAATATTAATGAAGCAGAATTGGGGGCATATTCTTTTTTGATGCGTCATTGACCATGTTTCTTAAATCAGTAAAAGTAAAAGAAATAAATAGTTTTTTTATAAAATAAAAAGTGTCCCTGTTCCTTGTTATATATGTAATATACCATCAAAGATATATTGGATTATAGATTAATGTGACATTTTGTCATAACAAATTATCAAATAATTTGATAATATAAATTCCGTTAGAAAACACAGCATTTAGCCTTGAGAAATTTAAGGTCTGGGACAAGAATATTTATTGCACATCCTAGTAATACTTAAAAGAACAAAATGGTTGACGGTTTTGAAATTTACCAGATAGTAAGCGTATATATTTGAAATATAATAGTTTCTCAAACATCTTTAGGCAAATAAAATAAGCATTTACATTTACAATATATTGTGGAAATATATGCATTCTTAAAATTTTATTGGTTTTTCTTTTATGGACACCTGCATGCCTCTGCTATCTTTTTGTCTCAATCGTAGATGGAAATATATTATATAGTTAGTCTTTTGAGATGGTGGGTTTAATTCTTTCATGCGTGATTTTTAGTACATTCCTAAGCTTCATATCAAGTTTGTTTGAGGGGCTATGAAGGAGGATTGGGAGCTGGGTATTCAGTTTCTTTGCATCGAGCACTGCTATACCTTCTGTTAAATGGTTAGAAACCTTCAAATGTTTAGTTGTGGATTTGCCAAGATACATTATACGGCTGTGTTAATCTGCTGCTGCATCATATCCTTGTGACAGAAAAATGATTTTTTTAGAACTCTACTCCTAAAATCAGTCAAATGCTCATAATTTGCTTAACAGATAGAAAGTTTAAATGGTTACTTCTATTACTAGATAGTACTAAGGATGTTAACCTCTAAACAAAGTTGAGGAGGTTAGTGTTCCTCATATCTTTCATGCATTTTGCATCTTCCTCATCTTTCCTCACTTTCCTCATTGTGTTCGGTTCCCCTTTTCTGCTCCCTATCAGATAATTGCATTTTTACTTCTGAGATAGTGACTATTAATGCAGTTTTGGCATTTTTTATTTTTCCGGTACTTTTCTTGATTAGTTATTCCTCTCTATGCAGCTTCTTTACTCCTTGGGATGAATGATGTTAGAACTGACAGGCCAAGTAGGCAAAGGTCAGATAGTCCTTTCTCATTTCCTCGCCAAAGACGTCGCTTGTACCTTTCTATTGATTCAGATTCAGAGTAAAAGTCAGACCTTGTGTCTCAAAAACTTTAGGTACTCTTCTTAAAACCAGATTTCGTATTTATTAACTGAAGAAAGTTGAGAGGCATTTTTGGTCCTCATGAAATGGCAGTTAATACATATATGTGGTCTAAGGCATCTCTGGTGGAACAGAGCTACAAGTTACCCTCCCAAAATGTTTGCACCCACCCCATCGACAAGGATGTTGGTCGTAATGATTCTTTGTGCTTGGTATCTAAATTGTCTTATGTTGGTAGGCCAAGCTGGAGCTATTATTCCCATCATTTTTCGAAGAGGGTGTGCTGGAGGTATACTGCTGCTTTTATTGTATAGTTGATCATTCGAATATGGTAGTTTAAACTTTGAAATTTGGTGGGACATTATATCAGCATTTTTGTCTCTGCGGAGAGCAATAACCTGTAAATGATTTAGCCATATCAGATCCAACAGTTAAATCAAAGATATTGTTTCTCTTAAGTTGGTCATTTTTCTAGAATGTTATGGTGTTATCATTCCTCATCACATCTTGACGTTGATATTTATTTATTTATTTTAACATATTTAGTCATCAGAGGTGCCTCCCTGCCTGCCTACGCCTGACTACGTGTTTTGTTTGCACGAGATTGATAGGAGAAAGAAGGACAAGGAACCTCTCCTTCATCTTTCCTTTTCAGCCCTCGGATGTAATTAATTGCATGGATGTGATTGAAAGTTAAAAAAAATTATATCTAGAAAATGTTTTGACTTAGGAATGTTCTGTATCCGTTTAAGGTTTCTTATAATATCTATCTTATATCTAATTGAGAACATTTGTTGTGCACACGACGGTAAGAGAGATGTAGGAAAGGAAAAAAGAATATCGAATTTTTGTAAATAAATTATAGGAGGGTTGGACCTCTTAATATGATTTTTGAGTAGTATTTTTTCGTCCACAGAAAATCGTCAAACTAATTTGATTACTAGTATTAATATTAATCAACTATATGAACGAGAATAATTATATACAAAATGTAGGGTTGTTGTATTTATAAAAATGAGATTAATATTATAACTTATTCTATAATATTATTAGCATTAAAATAAATCTCGCACAACTATATCTAAGTTCATCCAATTCTATTTTAGTTTGAATATAAATAAGATTACATGGATATTATTAGAACACATAAGTAATATTAATATTACTCTAATAAAATAAAATAAAAAACTGATTATATCTTTTAAAGAAAATAGATATCAATGAAAAGAACTGTACGAGCAAACGATAGACTATCAAGAATAAATTAGACCAAAATTAAAAGGAGAATATATATGATTTGCTATTATATAAAGAGATTTTTTATGTATATATCTTGTTTTTAATTTTATTCTTTAAATATTTTTAAATCAAAATAATTATTTTATCAATAAGTTTAAGTGATTTCTTTCTTAAATTTAACTATTATTTTAAACTAAAATAGATAATTATAATAAAATGATTATCTAAAAAGAAAATTACCTATAATAAGTTGCATTTATAAAATGTAGGGTTGTTGTATTTATAAAAATGAGATTAATATTATAACTTATTCTATAATATTATTATCATTAAAATAAATCTCTCACAACTGTATCTAAGTTTATCCAATTCTATTTTAGTTTGAATATAAATAAAATCACTTGGATATTATTAGAACATATAAGTAATATTAATATTACTCTAATAAAATAAAATAAAAACTGATTATATCTTTCAAAGAAAATAGATATCAATGAAAAAAACTGTACGAGCAAACGATAGGCTATCACAAGAATAAATTAGACCAAAATTAAAAGGAGAATATATATGATTTGCTATTATATAGAGATTTTTTATGTATATATCTTGTTTTTAATTTTATTCTTTAAATATTTTTAAGTCAAAATACTTATTTTATCAATTTTATTGTTTAAGTGATTTCTTTTTTAAATTTAACATTTTTTAAAATTTAACTATTATTTTAAACTAAAATAACTAATTATAATAAAATGAATATCTAAAAAGAAAATTACCTATAATAAGTTGCATAATTTATTTAAATTTACTTTTATAATAATATTGATTTTATTATTATAAAAAATAATACACATTTTTTTAAACATAATATCGTTCTAGTTATTCTTTAGTTGACTAAATATTGAAGTTTTAAAGAAGATCTGCATCAGGGTTAATGATAGCGTAGTGTTACACAAACACACCAGCCGCGTGCAATTTCTTCTTGCTCGACCATTACCGCCGCTTCTTCTCCTTCTCCTTCTCACCCGAGTCCTTAAGCACAAACCACCTGAAGTCCTACCACGCTGCACGAACTTAACTGATTCATGGGAAAGAAGAAGCAGAAAGTCGTTCTTCCACCGGAGCTTCCGCCGGAGATTCCAGACGACGAGGTTGAGGTTTCCGACGAAGACCTCCAATTCATCAAAGAGAATCGCAACTATGCCTCCTTGCTCTCCACCTTGGACACCCATTCAATCACCAAGTTCGACTCTTTCTTTCAATTCTCTGTTCTCTTGTTTTCATAACATTTTATGGCGCCCTTACTTGCCTATGCTACATTTTTTTTTGTAAATGGTTAGCGAAAGTTTCAAGCTTTTGTCACGATTTATAAATAGGGAAACTTATAAATTTGCACAGTTTGTCTCTCTGAAACCTTTTGTTTGTTGTCTGCTTTGACTGATTAGGTGCATAATTTGGGGAAATATCTGAAATATTTTATCTTGCCGTTTATCAAGATAGAAAATTTTTGCGGACTTATCCTTCAAAAATTTCCATAGCAATAAGCTTTAGAGTAACAAGAACTTTTCCTAATTTTTTGCTTTAGAACAAGTTTTGATCGGTTCTTGTACTCTGACAGACTTGACCCTGCTATTTGAATTTTTAGGGTAAGCGGGCAACTGTTACCTGTCTAGTGTGGAAATGTCTTCTTATTGTAACTGTTTAGTCTGTGATAGGAGCCCAATGCAATACGGGTAGAAATTTGTACTATAGATAGAAATAAAACTATTACAGAAGAGAACCCTGTAATCCCAGAGCAGGAGCTCATGTGAGAAACTATTTCTCTGCTTAATAAAAAGCTACAACTCAAAATTCTACTCTTCTATCATTATAGCTAACTCTTTCCTTCTTTCGTATTCCACCTCAGATAACTCTGGTGGGTTCAGAATATCTGGGCCTGCTGGTACCCCATACTAGTTTGCTATGATTCTATAGAAAGTGGAAACATATCACCTCATGTCAATGTATGTTGTGGTGAATTTTATATGATAATGTTACTTATGAAATGACATTCTCACATCCTTAGGCATGTTACACGGGTTGCTGATGCCAAAGATGATGCATTGGAGAAACTTTATGAGAAACGCATGCAGAAAAATGCTCTCAAGAAAGAAAAAGAAGAAACTGGTTTGCAGGTTGATCGTGTTGATGCTCTTCCAATCAAGACATTGGATGGAAAACTCCATTACCGGACAGGTATCTAGTGTTCAAGATATGCATTGCTATCTCAATATGTTACTTTTTTTAGATCTTTTACCAAGTGCTTGGGTTCTCACAACAATTCTGCAGCTTCAAAGACCGTATCAGAAAATGATCTTAGTGAAGAGGGAACTGCAGAGGATACCAATATGGATGAAGGTATGGTGAAGCTAACTAAGGCTGAAAAGAGAGCCAAACTTAAGAAAATGAAGAAAGAGGCCAAAAAACAAGGGAAAGAAATGGCTAAAGCAGAAGTGGAAGAGACACCACATGCAGCAGTGCTGGTATTATCCAATCAAATTAAAAACCATTCTAGTTTTTTTATGGTTTCTCAAAGCTCCTTTTCTTTTTCACATCTGATACCGTAACAATTTTCAAATGGAATGTTTTGT
>Ga0099823_1007568_pt1 | contig 11031 bp, 6 predicted proteins | sample CowpearedBW_FD_76831 | JGI IMG/M metagenome (GOLD analysis project Ga0099823, IMG submission 76831) | Root nodule microbial communities of legume samples collected from California, USA - Cow pea red BW | ecosystem: Host-associated > Plants > Roots > Nodule | place: USA: California | collected... | reverse complement strand
CTGGAGATATTCTATATTGTCATACCACCGTTTTGCTCATTTTCACACATTCAATAATACAGTTTCCATACACTATCATTTGCTGTGCTGTTTTGATTTGTTTTTGTGGTCATAGTTCTATCAACATCCTTATCAATGTCATAATGTAGAAATGCATTCTTGATGTCAAGTTGAAACAAATTCTAGTGGTGAATGGTAGCGGAAAAGAGAAGTCAAATAAATGTTATTTCGGCAACATGTATAATCTTGATCATAGATGGTGTATCCTTTGGAAATCAAATGAGATTTATAGTGATCAATAGATCCTGTCTTAAAAGTGTACAACCATTGACACCCAATATTTGATTTGTTAGTTGGAAGAAGAACCAACTCCTAAATACCTCTACTTTGAAGGGCACATTGTAAAGGCATAGATGAGTTTATATGATAGGATGCAAGTTTCAATGTAAATGTCATGGCCACTTGATGGAGATTCCAATATAAGTGTGGAAGTCCACCACTTTGAATTGAAGATTCAAAGATAAGGATCGGTGGTTCGAAGGAGAACCTCGAGATTTAAGAAAAAAACTCAAATTTTCATATACTCAAATGTGTCTTACAAAGACTTATGTATTATGAGCCTTAACACAAAAAGTCCAGTACGACTAAAAGCCCGATAAAACCCAAACACAAAAATTACAAAATTACAAACTAAAAAGTTCTTATTCTATCAATCGAAGCTAATTCGAGAACACTCTGAAGGTCATGGGCACGCTTCTATCAATTACTCCGAAATTCCTTTGACGGTTCTAGTCATGCCTCCATCAGTATTGGAGGTCTTGTATGTGCCAGTTGAATATGGAATAGACTGTTGAGTGGCAGGATCAATAAAGAACAACGACTCACGAGGATGATAGGACTCGTCAGATTTGAAGTGGCAAACATTGGCGGTATGATCAAATTTGAGACAAATTTGGCACTGAAACTTGGCAAACTTGCCACGACCTCGGGCTGGACTACTACCACTGCGACCAGAACCACGAGAATTTCCTTTTTGTGCATCACGAGCATAGGATCCATGAGTAAAATTGAGAGGTGTTACGAGGTTTTTGATTTTCTTGTTCATAGCGACGAAGTCTGGTTGCATGACCATGCATAAGAGCTTCAATCTCAGCAATTGAAGGAGGTCTCTTCTTGCTTTCTATAAGTGAGACAAAAGGAGCATAATCAGATGGAAGACCTTCCAAAAGCACATCCACATGCTTGTCATGACGAACAGAGAAACCAACACCAGCTAGCTCATCAACATAATTCTTGATTCGACGTAGATACTCTTCCATAGTCTGAGAGTCAAGTTTAACGACACATATAGCAGTCCTCAACTGACGTGCATGAGATTTGGTCTGGAGATTACAATAATCATGATTACGCTCCCAAACTTCATACGAGTGAGTACATCCGAGAACAAGAAAGAGTACAGACCTGGAAAGAGTTCATTGAAGCCGTCGAACCAAGACAAGATCCAAGAACGAGCGCCACGAAATCAACCACGCAAGAGAGAGAACCGAACAAAGGAGACAATGAAGAAGCAGTGGAATCAGTCAGGATCGTCAAAAAAAAGCTCATGATACCATATTAGATTCATGAGAGAGAGAACAGAGAAACGAAAGAGAGAGAACAGAGAAACTGAACAAAGTGTTGTAAAATCCACTTAACATTCTGTAAGAGATTGTATTTACAGAAATACAAGAGAAAGGACAGCTGTACGTGACACGTGTCCATGTGTAATTAATATTAACATATACTAACAGGGATCGGCACGTGCATGAGAAATTTTCATGTTGAAAGTATGTCAACTTTCGAAGAGGAGGAAAAGAGATAATCAAGCCTAAGAATATTGTCTTGTGCATACTGATGTGATACAAGATGCAAAGCCTTAACTTCTGTTCATACTAATCTCAATCAAATAAGAAAACAAATCATTAAATACGAAAAAGTATTCACAAGATCTTCTAATATAATATAATATTCTAAGATTCAAAAACGAGAAATTCAAACACAATCTATAAATAGACAGACTGTAGAATATGTTGTTTTAAGTTATAATGTGTTCATTGATTGTGTTTTCTTGGTACCATCATCCATATAATCTTGGTTAAAAAGTAAAGTTTTCTTTAAAATTAAAATAATTTGTTTGAACTGTACTTACAGAGATGTTTGCTATTAATGAAAGCAATTTTACATCTTTTTTTGGTTACATATAATTAAAGTAAAAAATATCTAGTACTTATTTACCAATTATGTACAGGACCTTGTAGGACCTTATTGGTCTCTGAGAGCCGCTTTAGGACCTCTTTTGGAAACTCTTATTCTACTTGATAGATTATTGTTTCTTCAAGAGCAAGGCAGTACTTTAGAAGCCTGCTTGTTGCCTATATTTGATCCAAACATATCGCCAAGAAATGTGGCCGTAATTGCAAAAAAGATTGACAAAGATTTAAGATCTTCCTGATGCTGAAAGGTAATTAGTAGTGTTCTCATTTACCCAATTACAGCTCTTTTTATATCCTTTCATTTTATTACTGTCTTTCTGTGGCAGGAAACATCCCAGTGTAAGCAGGAATGACTCAATATGGCTTGGTTGGTTGATTTTGCCACATGTTGATATTATTAAATCTGTTGAACCATGTAAAGTACCGATATGGCTTCTCCCAACTCCAATTCTAGACTTGTTCGATTCAGATGAAGAAACTCAAAATTCACATGAGAGAAGGCAATGATGCTGCAATCATTCCATGCCGGACATTCTTGAGCTTTTTGTTGATTCTGAATATCCTCTCAGGTTAAGGTCAAGGTCATTTGGGACAGCATGGTTGTTATTGTGTGTCTAACATCTTGAGAAGTTACTTGATTGTCATTAATCATAGCTACTGGTCTGAGTAGCTATCTGGGTAATTCATTTAAATGATGTAAGCTTGGAGAAATTTTAAGCCCTTTTTATTTGTATTAATTATTAAGATTTCAAAATATTTTTGCTTTCGTTCTTTCTGGTGTCTTTCCTGTGTGAGCATGGGGATTTTGACCTAATTTCTTGCGTAGTGACTGTTTTCAATGTACATTGCTAGATGTAATTTAGTATGAACTGAATATGTGTAATGGAAGCTGATACATTCTATGTAAAATAGGGATATAGCATCTGATTTTTTATTTTCTCTGTTTCAATCTCTTATGGTGATTATTTGCTGTTTAATAATGACATTCAATCTCTGGTTCCCTAAATAATGACATTGTTTTCTTATGAGCTCAATGTATCTATGTGTAAAATATGGACTTTACATAACTGATTTTAAAATAATTTTATGTTATTATTTTTTTTTTTAAATACGGTTTGGTGCGAGTTATTTGATTGTTTTTCACACTATAAACTTGTGTACTGATTGATTATGTAAGAATGTCGCAAATAAAATAAGGGATATATTCTTTAAACATAAATTGTATACTCAAATATCACAATTATAAAAAAGTTATTTCAAGATATCTGCAACACGAATAGTGATGGAACTGCGCGTATTTACACTATATTCCTTTTCTATGTTATTATAGGTAAAAAATATTGGTGGAAAATAAAATAGATTCAAAACGGAAATGGAATTATAGGGTGCATGGAAACATATGAAAAACAAAAATAGAAATAGAGATGCTTAGTTTAAAAATAATAATAAAATAATTAAAAAATATGTATAAACTAAAAATCCATTTTATAATTGATGATCGTTCACGCATAATCGATTATTATTCCTACAAACACCATTTTTCCCAAGGGAATCTAGTTTAGTGGGGTTGAATAGTGATAAATATGATAGCATACCTTCTAGCGATAATCAAGTACATTCAAGAACAATTGGAATTATCTGCGAAATGTGTGCTTAAAATCTTATTATCATTATGAATTTAGTAGTATAGAGTTTTCTTTTGGATATTATATCATGGACCATGTAGTATAGGGTTTTTGGAAGAATTCACCTTAAGTTAACATGAGAAGCCTTGTCTTCCAAGGTAAAGGGCTAAGAAGAGTAGTGGCCACACGGCATGCTACTAATGAAGAGGATTTCTCCTTAGTAGTGGTCATGTGTAATGTCTTAATGGAGAGAATTTCTCTTTAGTAGTGGTCATGTGTCATCCTTTTAATAGAGATGATTTTGCCTTATTTTTCAAAGAATTTTGGTTTTGCTTCTCCTTTTTTATGAGAAACCTCTAGGGTTAGTGTTGTAAATAAAGGTGTCTTCCCCCATGTAAATTCACCTTTGAATTTGAGTAAAGTTATGTTGTCAATTTTGTGCCATACAACTCAACTTAAGTCCCCAAGGCTAGAGTGTTGTTTCTAGGTTTCCTTTAGCCACCTTTCCTTAAGAGTTGGTCCAACATCTCTTGAGAGCACCTAAACACCACCATAATCTCTCCCCCTTACTTGAGTCATATGGCTTGGAGGAGGAGTCATCATCTCATCACATCAAAATCACCACATGCGTGCCATATTTCCACCACCATCAGGCTTTCACAAACTACCACGCATTTAGGAGTCTTTCCTTGGCTTGGGTCGTATAGCTTGGAGGAGCTTGCTTATCCTGCCATTTGGTAATCATAGCTTATGTTATTTTGTTTGCCTTTTGTGTTTTCCTAACCTTGTCTTGTTGTACCTATCTTGAGATTATAAAAATCAACCTCTCTTACACATAAACAATATTGATAGTAAACATCTATAACATTCAAAATAAAATTGCTCTCTCTCAAATATCCAAAAGTTACGTGCTTGTATTAGAATGAAAGCCCTTTGAGTCTAGTTTCCAACAAAAAAAAAATCAACTCATTTGGAGTTCTATGAAGAAGGTTATGAGCAAAATAGTCAACAAATGTCAAAGTTGCCATAATGTTGTCATCAATGTTTTCTAGGTTTTGTTTTGGTAGTTTTGGCTATTGTTTTGTTGCTTCTAAATGCTCTTAAATGTGTTGGATAACATGTTTACACATGCTTAGCCTTTGTTGAGTCTTTTCTTAATATTTTTCATTCGGTCATATCATATGTTTGGATCATTTTTATTTTTAAATCATTTCATGTTGTCTACAGTCATGTTTAGTCCTTTTTTGTGTTTCTACATTTTAGTTTAACTTTGAAAAATCACAAAAAATATATGTTCATTTTCAAAAATACACCATATATGTCCCTTTGAATGCTTTTATTTTTGCATCTTTGAGTTCATACTTGTTATTAGTTCATTATCAAGTTCATAGAGTTAGGTTTTCATTATGTTTTGTTGAGTTTTATAATCTATCTTTTGATTCTACTAGGTTTCTTCCATTTTAAATTTCTATCTTTTGATTCTACTAGGTTTCTTTCCATTTTAAATATGTTGTAGTGGTTATGTTTTGGTGTTGAAAAATTATTGAGAAAAATAAAAAAGAAGTTCATAAAAAGAAGTAAAAGAAAAATTAAGAAAATAGTAATTAAAACAAATGCACTAGAACCACTACTACTACCTTCTTTGGGATGTTTATTTTGAAACTTTTTTGGGGCTCGGAATTGGACTTTCCAACAACTATTGGTCTTGGGTTTGAGCTAAAAGAGTGATTATATTCACCATTAGCCATTAACCAAAGAAAACAAGAAGCATAACCCTCTCTATTCTAGTTGTGTTTGTTCATTCATTCTAGTGCCTTTTTTTTAGGTGATTCTCATTGTACTTAACCTTGTTTCTAAACGATTATTTTATTGTTTGAGCTTCTTGGTACACTTGGTTTTGTCATACACGTGCTTCTTGCTTTTCTCCCTTTGGCCTCCTTGGTTTTTGGTGTAGGCGCTCTTTTGAGGTGAACCAATCCCTTGAGGTAGTATCTTAGGGGTGAAAACCTTAAGTGGACTTGAAGCCTTGGTGAAGGAGGCAAAAAGAGGAGAGAGGAGCACCTTTCTTTAATTTGAGTTGTGATTTGTTTCTTGTAAACTTGGCCTAATTAGGTCTCTTGAGGGAGCCTTTGGTATTCAATCTTATCTCCTAATTAGAACCTAGAAATTTTTAGTGCATCATTTTTTTTTAGTTAGAGAGGCTTTGAAAGCTCTAATTGTTTACACACCTTACCATTACACTGCAATTGTCTACACACTTTACCATTATACTACTAAAATTAATCCAAATTTTATTTAATGATTACTGTAGATGGATCCTTGATTACACATCCTACTATTTTTCACGATACTAAAGAGCCGGAGAAATTGATTCATTATTCCATTTCAATTCCAATCGATTCAAGAACGAGACAAAGCACTAATGTTAACTTCCAATATCTCGATTGAAATACCAATCCATGGTATTTTTTGTAGAAATAGTATTTTTGCATATTTCGATGATCCTCAATACCAAACACAAAGCTCGGGTATTACTAAATATAGGACTATTGATATAAATTACATTTTTAAAAAGAGTATTTTTTAATCGAGTATCTAGGAATTGAGGAATTTAAGACAAAATACCAAGTTAAAAAGTAGATCAATTTTTTTTTCATTCCCAAAGAAATGTATATTTTACCAGAATTTTCTTCCATAATGGTACAAAACAATAGTATTATTGAAGTAGATACACCAATCACTGTAAATATAAAAGTCAAGTAAGCGAGTTGGTTCGATTGGAGAAGAAAAAAAAAGATTCAATTAAAAATATTGTCCAGGAATATCTATTTTCCAGAGAAATGGATAAGATATTCCAACACAGTGCCATCTTGATACCACCGAGAACGATAAAAAAATTCAAAAGGATAAAAAAATGAAAATTGGATCTATGCCCAATGGATCACAATTATGAATAAAAATTATATTGTTTTGGTTCGACCGATCATTTTATATGAAATAGAAGATATGATCAATTTAATCTACTTTTTTTCCCAAGATATGTTAAAAGAAAGAGATAATTTGGAACTTGAAGTTATTCATTATATTCTTTCTGGAAATGGAAAATCAATTCGGGGAATTTCTAATTCTAATACAAGTATTCAATTAGTTCAAACTTGTTTAGTCTTAAATTGGGATCAAGACAAAAAATTGTCTTCTATCAAAAAATGGCATGCTTCTTTTGTTGAACTAAGTAGAGAAGGTTTGGTTAGATATTGCTTAAAAATAGACTTAGTAAAATCCCATATTTCATATATAAGAAAAAGGAAAGATCCGCTCGCTTCAAGATTTATCTTAGATAATGAGTCGGACTGGACTAACATCAAATCATTTCTTTTATAGATATGAGGGAAAAATTTCAACAATCACTTAGTCAAAATTATGGAACTATTCATATGTTGTTGAATAGAAATGCGAAATGTCGATCTTTAATAATTTTGTCATCATCGAATTCTTTTCAAATACGATCATTCCATGATGGAAAATATTACAATGGGATAAAATAAGAAATGAATCCAATTCAAAGAGATCCTGTGATTCTAATTCAAAATTTGTTAGGTCCTTTAGGAATAGCCCTTCAAGTTGCCCATTTTTATTTTTACCTTTTAATTACTCATAATTAGATCTCGATAAATAAAAATGGGTAACTTGACAAACTAAAAGAAACTATTCAAGTATTAAAATATTATTTAATAGACGAAAATGAGATAATTTATAAATTTAGTCTATTTAGTAACATCCTTTTAAATCCATTCCATTTAAATTGGCAATTTTTTCCATCATAATTATTGTGAAAAAAAAAATGTTTCCCATAATAAGTCTTGGTCAATTTATTTGTGAAAATGTATGTATAGTTCAAACGAAAAATGAACCATACCTTAAATCGGGTCAAATTCTAATTGTTCAAATGGATTATGTAGGAATAAGATTGGCTAACCCTTATTTGGCGACTCTTGGAAAAATTGTTCATGGTCACTATAAAGAAATACTTTCTGAAAGAGATATATTAGTTACATTTATATATCAAAAATTGAGATCAAGTGATATAACACAAGGTCTTCCAAAAGTAGAACATGTATTAGCAGTTCGTTCGATTGATTTAATATCCATAAACCTAGAAAAGAGAGTGAATACTTGGAATGAGGATACACAAGTTGACCAATAATAAGAAAAAAGATATTGTCATGAAGAAACTTGAAGATTTGAGGACAAATCATTTTCAAGACCAAGCACATACAAGAAGAGTGCACTTCATTTGTGGAACGTGGGCCCAAGCTCTTATCATCATGGGTCATCAATATGTTCTTAGTAGATTAGCTTTACTTTGAGCCTTGTACTATTGGCCTATTAGTATATGATTTTTTTTGTCTTGTATAACAGGCAAAATAGTCTAGGATTTCCTTTATGCCTTGTATTTGGGTCTCGGGTTGTAATTTAGGGTTTTCGGTCTATTAGAGATGGGCCCTAAGGAGACACATGGATCTAGGATAAAAACCTAGTTTGGATAGCAAACCTTCTAGAAGCTTATGGAATCTTGTCTAAAGTGGTCCCCGAGTTGCTCTGTTTTTTGAGACACATGCTCTTGCCATGTGTCATTCTCTTAATGGAAAGGATTTCTCCTTAGTAGTCACCATGTTTCATGTTCCTAATGGAGAGGATTTTACCTTGGTCTCCAAGTTAGAGTATTAGGGTTTTGCTTTTACAATTTGGAGACATCTTTAAGGTTACATAAGCTTATAAATAGAGGTGTCTCCCCTATATAAAAATCACCTTTGAATTTGAGTATTGTTAAGCTGCAAATTTTATGCCATATTACTCATCTTAGGTCACTAAGACTAGAGCACCGATTATAGGTTTCCTCTAGCTACCCTTCCTTAAAGGTTGGCCCAACCTCTCTTTAGAACACTCAAACATCATCATAACCTCTTTCCTTGATTGAGTAATATAGGTTGAAGGAGGATCAACCATCACACCACATCAAACCCACCATATGTGCACCATATTCCCATCACCCTCAAGCTTTCGCAACCACCACCCATTTGGGAGTCTCCACCTTGCTTGATTCATATAGCTTAGAGGAGCTTATCCAATCATTTGGTAATTAAAGCTTAGGTTATTTTGTTTACCTTTGTTTTTTCCTAACATTGTCTTGTTGTAGCTATCTTGGAATTGACAAGATCAACCTCCCTTACACAAAAAAATAGTTAGCAATAAACATCTGCAATTTTCAAAATTAAACTACATCTCGCTCAATGATCCAAAAGTTAAATTCTTGTATTCAAATTAAAGCCCATTGAGTCTAGTTTCCAACATAAAAAGAATCAACTCATTTAAAGTTCTATGGAGAAGATTATGAGCAAAATAGACAACAAAGGTCAGAGTTGCCAGAATGTTGTCATCAACATTGTCTAGGTTCTGTTTTGGTAGTTTTGGCTATTATTTTATGTCTTTTAAATGCTCTTAAATGTTTTGGATAACATGTTTACATGTGCTTAGATTTTGTTGAGTATTTTCATCTTTTTTTCCATTCAGTCATAACATATGTTCAGGTCATTTTTATTTTGTAATCATTTCATATTGTCTAGAGTCATGCCTAGTCTTTTTCAGTTTAACTTTAAAAAATCTGAAAACTAATCTATTTTCATTTTAAAAACCGCATCATATATGTCCTTTTGAGTGCTTTCATTTTTGCATCTTTGATTTCATACTTGTTATTAGTTCATTAGCAAGTTCAAAGAGTTAGGTTTCCATTATGTTTTGTTGAGTTTCATAATCTCTCTTTTGATTCTAATAGGTTTCTTTCCATTTTGAGTTGTTTCTTGTTCAAGTACAATATATATGTTGAAATATGTTGTAGTGGTTATATTTTGGTGTTAGAAAACTATTGAGAAAAATATAAAAGAAGTTCATAAAAAAATAGCAAAAGAACAATCAAAAAAAGAGAGACCAAAACAAGTGCACTAGAACCATTACTACTACCTTCTTTGGGATGTTTATTTTGAAACTGTTTTAGGGCTGTAAACTGGACCTTTCAACAGCTTTAGGTGACTCTCGTCGTGTGCTTAACCTTGTTTCTAGGCATTTATTTTCTTGTTTTTCTTTTTTGGTACTCTTGGTTTTGTCATACAAACTCTCCTTTCGAAGTTAGCCTTCTCTATTTTCAAGCCTTTTCTTGCTTTTCTCCCATTGGCCTCTTGGATTTTGGTGTAGTCTCCCATTTGAGGTGAACCAATCCCTTAAGAAGGTAGCATATTAGGGGGTGTAAATGATAACGTTGTTTTCTACCTATTATTGATGTTAAGTTTCGTGAATAAAATCAACTCCTACATAACTTTTATCTTCTTTAATCCTCTAGTTTATGTTGTTTTTGCATTGTGTCGTATTTTAGTTGTTTTATACTTTTTTACTTCTAATCTCTATTATGAGTGTGTGAAATAAGACAATAGGAAGCAATTCTGGTGAAGGAAAATAAGTTGAAACTTAAGGAAGCATAATTGGACATGAAAGATTGAGTTTTAAACAAATACTCACGTCGAGGGACACCGAGATCAAGTCCAACATTGCAAACATGGAGAAATAACTCACATATATGTATATACTGCCTTGTACCACCCTTGGAAGGCCAAAAAAATGACCATTGGGCGCCAGGGTCACTCGCTGAGCAAGCAGGTGGCTCACTGGGCGAAAATGACAAACCAGAACTGTAGTATTCGAGTCGTTGGGCGAAAATATGGCTCGCCCAGCGAGTTACATGTTTGAGAACGTCGATTTTAGGCCTCACTGGGTGAGAATATCGACCCCAATACGCGAATATGGTTATCTAATCATGTTTCTACGAGAGCATAGAGGGATTCCTCATTTTTCACGAATAGAAACACCTTGGGTGCTTGGGAGAGACTCTTGGAGGCTATTAGGGGTGTTGGGAAACTCTTCGTTTTCCTTCTTGGGTTTCCTTCTTCATCCATAGAGGTTTTACCCCTTTTGGGTTGGAGAGGATGATGGGCTATGAAATTGAAGGCGGAGATGCGAATGGGAGGCGCAATTGAACCATGGAGCAGTATTCAAGAACCTTGGGAGAGGGATTGTTTCTACTTTATGGTTCCAATTTCTTCCCT
>Ga0099823_1007562_pt1 | contig 11036 bp, 7 predicted proteins | sample CowpearedBW_FD_76831 | JGI IMG/M metagenome (GOLD analysis project Ga0099823, IMG submission 76831) | Root nodule microbial communities of legume samples collected from California, USA - Cow pea red BW | ecosystem: Host-associated > Plants > Roots > Nodule | place: USA: California | collected... | reverse complement strand
TTGGCTCTAGCTTACCCGTTTTGTTGCATGGTTGTGATGTATGTGGCTGTTCTTTCTTGCGATGATCATCAACTTGGTTGATGGGAGCAGATGGGCGAGGTTCTCGTGGTCAGCAAGGGAACGATGATCCAGCAGCTTAGCCATCTGGGCTAGACCTCATGCTTCTTTCTTTCATGTTTTCTTTAGGGCTATGGCTCCTGTACTCGTTGTCTTTGGACTGTAAACTCTTAAGTAAACGGTTATCCTGCTTTTGTTGGCATCGTGGTGTGCCTGGTTTTGTAGGGGTGACGTTATGAACCCCAAGACTGCATAGTTGATTATCTCTGTGTGACATTTCCTTTAATTTTATGTATTAAATTAAATGGGGCGTTACAGTTATAATTTCATTTAATCGATCATGCTTAAGCTCACAACTTTCTCTAACGGAATAAATGCAAGGTCCTTTGCTTTACATTTTTGCAATTTAAACATACATCATATTAATGTGGTTAAAATGTTAAATATACGTATATATTTATGTCAAAGAAGTTTACTTATACTTTTGCAACAAAAATAAAGATAGTCTTACTTTAAAACACATTACAAAATAAGCTAAATTTTATCAACTACAAATTTAACAAAATTAAGGGTTACAAGAAAAGTTATAGTGGACTATTCTCATAGTTACAATTCAGCTCCCCATTTTCTTCTTTTGAAAAAAAGAAGTAAGGGTGAGTCTTTTTTTTTATCTTTAAAACTTCATCATAACATCTCAAAGTTTACGCATAGTTATTCAAATGAAGTTGCAATTGAATTAAGCAACTTCTCCAAATTTTAGATTTTCATGAACCATAACTAATCATGCCAAAATAAATCAAATTAATCATAAAAAAAATCATGTCTGTATATTTTGAGTTCAAGCTCTCACTCACAATTATCAATCATTTAATAATCATATTTATATAATTTGAGTTCAAATTCATCATTAGATTTATCGCATAATCATTCTTTAAGTGCTTAGGTCCTTGATAAACCCCCTTATTGCATAGAGATTTAGCAAACATATAAGTTTCCCCCTAATGTAGTGTAAAGGTCAACCAATGTATCAATCTGAAGACATATAATTCATTTAGACACACTAGCAAAGCATTGACCAAGATTAAAATGCATGATTTTGGGGGAAACTATGAAGATATCAATGCATGAAACTAATGCAATGGAATGATCTAAAACAATGAATACAGTAAATAACATAGAGTTTTGACAAAATGCCCAAGTGACAAAATGCATATGTTAAAAGGTGTTTATTAAAATGTCTCAATGAAATGGAACTATGCAATTATGATGCTTGGAATATGTTTAAATGATTATAATAATGCATGAAATGTTTTTAGAATCATGAAACTACTCTAAAACAACAAAATCACAAAACAAAATTTGACAATAAACTGGTGTAGAACAATGTATCAGGTTTTGACAACTTTTTACTCTTGGAGAGAATGTATAAAATTGTGATGCAATGGGTTATATGATAGAATGGGCAAGCAAACAAACATAAAGCAATGCTAATTTAACAATGAAATCATATATTGCATCTAATTATCAATACATAATCACAATTCCTAAAACTAGGAAAGCTAGAAAACCTAATATTTATAAACAAGAATGAACTGAATTAACATGAAAAGCTTGAATCATTTGTGCAAGAAATGTTTCGAGCATGTCACCCCACATTATTGATAGTATAAGTCTTTAGTTTCTTTAGTGATGATAGTTGATTAAATCTTCCAGTCCTTGAGACAACCAACAATCAGTTCATTAAAGCAAGAATAAAACATAAGAGTTGTAAGATCCGAGAAATTTAAATAATTAAATAAATAATTATTTAATAAATGCGGGTAGGGGGAACCTTTATGGTATTTAATGCGGGCATTTATGACATGGAAAAGTATTAGTTCAAATAGTTGAGAGTACTTGATTGTGTTAAGAGGACTTGGCTTCAAGTCTTAAGTTTGCTAATTGTTTGTTAATTTAATTGTGTTATTATTTGCTTGAGACTAGAGTAAGAATATAAAATCATAGAGAAGTAGGAAATACCAAGAAACATGAATTGGTTTAATGGTTGTGCATGCACTTGATAATTGGAAGGTCATAGGTTTAAACTTTGGTTAGAGTAAAATCATCTCATTTTTTTTATGCCTCGGGAGGTTCCACAAATGTGGACACAAAGAGGTTAATTGGACTTAATTAGGCTTTAAGGACCCAATTAAAGGGCAAAATTAATTTAATTAATTTTTAGAGCTGAAAAGTGAGGAAAATTCACTTAATTTTCGTGTGGCTGCCAACCAAGGAAGTTTAGGACCCTAAAAGTTGAGTTGGGAGAGTGTTAGAGGGTTTGGGAGATGGTCTCAAGGTTGGAGTTCAAAGGTGGGACGAATTAGGAATAGAGAGGAACGCTAAGAGAAATCATAGTAGTAGAAATTCCAGGTTAGGAGAAACTGAACTTGTTTTTTTTCTCTTTTGCAGTTTGATGTTTGGTTCTTGTTGTTTGCTCAGATGTATGAACACGTCAAAATGTTGAATGTCTTTGTTCTCCTTCCGTTGATTATTTTGTGACTTTCAGGTGTGTGAACCTGTAAGTTGGCTGGTGGGTTCTTTTTGAACCTATGTATGGACGTGCATTATAGTTTTGGGTTTCTTTTTTTTATGCGTGCATGATTTTTTTATACGTTGGCTTGGTATAGCAATTGTTGGGTTGATTTGGTGCAGTAAGTGATACAATTATAAAGGTTTGGAGTGGGTCTTTCCACGTCAATCGATGGGCAACATTAGAGTGTGTGTATGTCGGGTGTAGTTTTGATTAAAACCCTATTTATCAGAGTTTCGTAGGGGTGGGATGGAATCACTTGGTTGACAACCTTTGTACTTTTTATTCTTTGATTAAAACCTAATAACCTTGGTTAGGAGCGTGATGTAGTGTCGGTCTTTGGTTGGTTATTCACACTCATTGCACATCAAAAATTGTTATCAAAATTTAAGCGAGGAAGAGTGCATTCATTGGGTGGGGACGTATGTGTGTATTGCAGGGGTGCGTTGATTACAAATCAAATGCATAACCAAATGTTTCGAAAATGGGTTACGTTTTGGTTAGTTTTCAGTGCAGTGCTTTTGCTTCAAACTTGGTTTAATTCCATGGTAGATTATTTGATCAAGGGGCCCACTATTGAAAAAAAAAAGAAACACATTTATGGGTGTGAGGCCGTTTTGTCTCTTCCATTGTTTTATATCACTTTTAGATTCCTTTCTTTTATAGTTGTGTGGTTGCAGTACACGTGAGTGAATGGGTTTTAGCCTAGAATTTATGACATCTTTGTATCTAATGGGATCACGAAAATGAGAAAGGGTTTAGTTAGTTTTGGATTCTTCCTTGTTCATTTTAAGGGAGGTATATAATGTATTATATATCTATATCTTAAGCTATATTAGGTGTGGAATGTTTGATACACGTATATATCTGTATATATAATATAATGATAGTATAATATTATATAAAGGATTCAATTTAAGTTTTAAGATTGGATGGTAGTGGGGTATATTATATATTAACCATCCGTGAAAACCTAAGAAATAGAAGGTGCAATTACACTATTTCTCAGATTTTTCGCGCAGCAGTGACCGTCGGGCGGTGGTTTCCTGTCATTAGGCGCTAGGTCACTGGTCCTATTTCGTTGGGCGATAAGATCAAGTCGCTGGGTGACTATGATTTTTCTGGTTTGTGCAGTTTTTGTAAAACTATATTTTTCGATTCGTTAACCGTTCAATTTAGCTGAATTTTTGACAGAGGTTTCATAACATGTTGCTCTTAGTGTGAACGGTGTGATATTAGTTTGGATGTCTGTAGCTGGAGATATATGATACACATGGTTTCTGGATTGGAAGTCTTTCAAATGCACAATGATGATAAATTGTGGGCTGGACATAATGTATTTGGAATGAATAGAATGTTGTAGAAACTGTTTTGGTGTTAAATTCAATATGGCATGATTTATTGATAAAATAAAATCTGTAAGGGATTATTGTGAAACCTGAAGTGATGGTTTAATGAATTCATGATGAATGTAATTGTGTTGGATTGTGATCTAGTCATGTGATTATGACTGAATAAGCATATTTGATGTTATGGATTGTATGTTGAGTGCTTGGGGTTTTTTGGAACTTGCTCCAAAGTTCCAGAAAGGCAGTAGCAGTGACGTTACTAATGTGACGCCTAGGGCATGGGGTGTGCCGCTAAGCGATAAGGAAAAACTACAAAAAGCCTGCAATGTGTGGCACTGGCGAAAAGGGTGATTCCGCCAGGCAGAGAAGATCGAGCAAAGGATCTAGGAAAGCGCATGGCGCCTGACAGCGTGAGGTGTCCGCCAGGCGGTCTGGAACTAGACAGCGCTAGGAGACGTGTGTGATGGGCCAGGCGGTTTAGGGTGCTGAATTGGACTACGAAGATAATTCTACACGGCTTGAATTGAGGTATTGATGCGATGATTTGTTGGGGGCCCAATTACGAATGTAACTTGTATTGGGGTAACACGTGGCCACTCGAGGGTGTAGCCTGGTGGTTTTGGAAGTCCAGTGGAGTGTGGAGATCATGGCTCGTATGGCGGGGTTCCAGAAGATTGCCCTCTTCAGTTTAACCGATTGAGTTTGGTAGTCTGGGAACAACTACGGACTACGGTTTGTTTTGGGGAACTCCACTTGGAGTCGCGAATTATGGCCGTGGAAATTTATCCCGCGTGTGGACTATTAGGTAGTGGCCTGTAGTCGGAGGAGCGAGTAGACACTCGTGCAACAAAGATCGATCAATGTACTCATCAAAGGGTGTAGAATCAAGAGGCGTCCAGAGGAAGATATGAAAGTTTGGGTCCAAGTTTTGAGTGTAGTAGAAGTGTTAGGGGTTTTTAATTCTTATTATAATGTACATTGTAATGCATTTTTATTTTGAGCTTGTAACATCCTGTTAGGATATTATGGATTTTAATAACAAATAAAGAAATAATAAACAGTTTCATTTAATAATACCTCATTTCCCAAAATGCGGGAAATGTAAACTTTTATAGATTCCAATGATAAAACCAAAATCCATAATTACAAAAGTGGAATAATCCAAAAATATCTCATAGAAGCTTACAACTTATGCCAAAATCATAAAACATGAAAATATATAAACTCCCAAGCTTTTCCCCGCTCCGTGGCTAAGCCTCACCAGCACCACCTGCATCAACATCATCTGCTCACGTGTACCGCACACGCGATCATCGCCAAACACAAGCAGATAGGGTGAGCTTAACAGAATCAACATAAATTATATTCATATACATATATAAGTCACTTATATATTTCATGCAAACACACCAAATGAAATCCCTCCTTTGATTCCATATCACCTGGCCACAACCGGGTCATTCGTGTTCTACCTCTTTTAGTGATTACCCCAAGGTGACTTGCTGACATACCTATCGGCCACAACCGATAGAGCACATGCGAGAACCATTGCTACGGATCATACACCGTAACGCCAGGTGGAGTTCCCAAATACGAACACAGTTCGTAACATCCTAAGACTACCAAACTCGTCAACTATTTACTAAGGAGGGCAATCTATCTGGGCCCATCCGTACTGGCCACAACAAGCACACTCACACCGGCAACACTCACCAACCTAAACTCAACTCGAGGGATGCCATTCTGAGCTCAACTCGAGGAATGCCACGTGCTTAACCCCTATCCCGAGCTCAACTCAAGGGATACGTTCCGAGCTCAACTGAAGGAACACCAACAGTCCCACCTTTGAAGCATCACCAAAAGCCTTGTAGATCACGCATGTAGAATCTAACAACTCAAGTCTACAACATCAAAATCGCCTGGCGAGGGACGCGTACCGCTAGGCGCCAAGCGCCTCGTTTCATACTGCCTCTGCAACTATCGCCTGGCAGGACATCCTTCACCGCCAGGCGCCTCGCGTCATACAGAGCTTCTGGAATAGAAGCTATCGCTTGGCGGGTTGCACTCTGCCGCTAGGCGCCATACCAATATCTGCACAATACAGTATTGGTCTGAAGTTAGGCACTATTTATTTGCATCCAGACTCAGTTAGTCACTCAACCAAGTTCAATGGTCACATCCAAATTCTGTCGTAGTGCCCACAATGTCTCACATCCATTACAATTACTAGATCAAAAATATTAGCTTTACCTCATATTAAAATTAAAATTCTTAGCCTTAAGTTTTAGCACTCTATTTGCATCCAATGCCAGACCAGTCTCGAGTCATATGACAGTATTCCCAACATGCACCCAAACAATCCTATTCCTGCATTCTACATTGCCCTAATGTAATACCTTGATTTCCAAACCAATTTCCACAATTTATTCACCCCACTCAAACTTATCACATGTCATAGATATCGATCAACCAACACAATGAAAACAACTTCACGTAATTATTGCCTTATACATTAGTCTAACTAGTTCCTGGTTGAATTATAAATACTAATGTGTTAGTATTACTCCATTCCTTTACCACAACTTAGTAACTCTTCTCACTTCGTTTCAAGACTTAACATCCAAATAACATCTCCACAAAACTCCTCTCTAGGTATTTATTTACTTATCAATTATTTCCAACTGCCATAACTGTCTCGACACCAAAACAATCTCACAATTTACTCCCTCAGCGATGGCGCCTGGCGGCTCAACCCTTGCCGCCAGGCGGTGCCTTCTATTTTGGAAAAATTCCAGAATTTCCCTCTTTGTACAGCTCCTCCTAACAGCTTCTCATAGCACTTCTATGCCTATTCTCATCGCTCATCTCATGAACATAATAATGACCTACCAATAATCAATTTTAATTATTTTCAACCCAATAACAATTGTATCCAATTCATCCAAACTCCAATCATTCAGCATAACTCACACTCATACCATGTTCAACTCAATTGAACCCCAAACCCCACGAATTTAAGAAAAGTATAATGTTGAACCATTCTCCATCATTAAGACATGATTTTCTTCTGATCAGAATCCTCCTAGAACACTTTAACCAAATTCGAGCCAAATTGCTCGCGCCGCTTAGCGGTTCGACTGTCACCGCCAGACTCTTCATCCAAAACCCAAAAACTGGTGAAATAGCTTTGTGTCGCTTGGCGGTCGGGAGCTTACCGCCAGGCGGTTCCTCTTCAGGAACCCAAAACAGGTGAAAATCACATGTGCTGCCTAGCGGCTATGAACAGCCCGCCAGGCGATTTTTGGAAAATTTCCAAAAACTCAGAAAAACACAAACAGAACAATGGAAATGCATGCAATTCATATCAAACATTATACAGTTCATGCTCATAAATGAAAACTAACGCGTAAACTCCCATAACCTGGTTCCCTTAGCTTAAATTTGGAATTGTTGTGAATTCTTTCTTGATCCTCAATAATCTCCCTTTGGCTTTCTCTCCCAATTCAACTTTAAAGCTCCACTCCAACCTCACAACTCTTAAAATGCGTGCTCTGTTTTCTGAGTACAGTCACTGCTTGCCAAAACCTTTCTTCTTACCTCACATTGGCCTTTTAAAGGTGCCTTAAAACTAGATAATTACAAAAAACGAATTTAAGGTTTAATGGTAATGTTTATTATCATTCATTGATTCTTTATGGTCCATTTTTCAGCCACCCTTGGCTGCCCATGCATCTAGGGTTTCCCTTAACCCTTCAAATTCAAGCGAAAACCCAAAATGATCCATGCATAATCATCAAACCAATTCATGTTTCTTGCTAACGAATATAATTCAAGGATTATATCATTCCATAACAAGATCACATATTTATAAAAATATAATAACAAATAAATAACACATAATTGGCATACATAAGACTTGAACCCAAGTCCTCTCACATAATAAAGTACTCTTAGCCAATTAAGCTAGTACTTTTCCACGTCATCATCATCAACATTTAATGTCATAAAGGCTCCCACTTCCCGCATTTATTAATTATTTAATTATTTAATTAATTTAATTTTATGGGTCTTACAAAGCTCTCCCTATATGTATGTGTGGCGATGATCATGTAACTCGTTACATGGGAGCAAATGTTAATGCAGGTGAGCACGTGGATACTTAGTGCCAGAGTGGGGTCAACATGGGAATTTTTACATGGAATTATTTTATGTATTTTATGGATTATTTTTGTAATCAGTTACTATAAATTGTTTTATATTTGCAGGCGTTGAACACATTTATGGATTTTGTCTTTTAATGCTTTTAATAAAGTTTGAAATCTTCTCGCATTTCGGGAAACAACTTTGGTTATTAAATGCGTTTTATTTTAGCTTCATTTTATTTTATTTAAAATAGTAATATCCGACCGGGATGTTACAAAAGTGATGGAAAAGAATTATATTGTTAGTAAAATTCACAGAGAATTAAAAATACATTACACCCAACCCCGTAAATGAGAGAGTTAGCCACTCCTAGACAAACTGAATACAAGACTGATGTTGAAATTGAATGCCTCAATCCTTCATCCTTATGAATGCTCTTCTACCTTCTAGTGTAGAGACATCAAGTTTCTTTCTCTCCAAGTGTGTATTTGACCTATGCTAGGCCCTTTATTTATGATGTAGGATTATCTTGTTCCTTTTAGAAGATTATTGAATATGGTGATGATTGATTAAGAAAACCAAGAAAATCCCCACTGCACATTAAGATAGCAAGCTATCTAGATGTGAAGGTTCCTTTCCAAGGTTCTAGAGTAGAGAAGAAAGGATTGATTCAAAACAAATAAGAGTGGACAACACATAAAAAGAGTAAAACCCAAGTGACACACACAAAGGAAGAAGAAAGCATAAAATGGAAAGGAAAGGAATAATAAAAATGTGAGAAGCACACCACTACAAGGCTATGCTAGAAGAAGCCATGGCAACCTTGAAGATGAGTGGATGTGTGCTGCCACTTGAATCAAGATTCAAGATAAGGCTTAAAAGCATTCTCTCCTTAAGGAGGAAGACTCTCACAATGAGGGATTAGTTTATTGGATTCTCTCCTTAAGCAGGGCTAGGTTCTGTTACAATTTTATTTGGGATTAGTTTATTGGATTCTATGATATCTGGTGAAATTTGATGAGGGAGTTGTTGGGCAAGAATTAAAGAGGTTGGGATTACCTTAGGGTATAATGATATTTGCTATATAGGTCTTGCTTATATCAGTTATGGCATAGTAGAAATTATGAATTTTTGGATAAGATGGGTGTAAGGGGTTTAGGGAATTGAACCACCACTGTTGCGATTCGGAGTTAACTCCAAGTTAACATTAGAAAAGGGAATGAGTCGAGAATGGCTGTAATGATTAGAATTAAGTTAAGGAAGCAGCACTAGGGAGTGCATTGTGATGTGGTAGTGTTGAATAAGGTTGAATTAGAGAAAACCAAGTTGTACCCTTATGTGGTTGAATATAAATGAAAGTAGGAAATTGGATAGCAAGTTAGCCACTGGAAAGGAAATACCATAAACCGGAGAAAATAGCGTAAGTCGTGATGCTTATATGAGTAGTTTAATCTGTGCAGATTTGTAAAGAAACCAGTACAACGTCAATAATTATATGGCACCTGGCGGTGGCTGTTAGACCGCCAGGCGAGAGCCACAGCGTCAACGAAGTCTGGTAGGAGTTCGCCTGGCGGTGAATGTAGTTACGCCAGGCGGTTGCGGTGAATTCAGTAAGGTCCGAGCGTGGATGCGCCTGGCGGTGTGGAATTTCCCGCCAGGCGGTATCTACAATTATTGATAATTTTGAGGTGCTTGGCGGTATGGATTATTCAACTTTTGTAATCATGGATTTTGGTTTTATCTATTGAATTTATAAAAGTTTAAATTTCCTGCACTTTTGGGAAATGAGGTTTATTCATAAATGCGACGTCTTTATGACTTTATTTATTTTATTTATTTGAAATCCATAATATCTTGACGGGATGTTACAGGAACCCTTAAGTTGAGCTCAGGTTGGCGAGTGTTGCTGGGGTGAGTGTGCTGGTTGTGGCCAGTACAGATAGATCCAGATGGATTGCCCTCCTCAGCAAATCGCTGACGAGTTTGGTAGTCTTGGGACGATGCGAACTATGTTCGTATTTGGGAACTCCGTAGCAATGGTTTCCCGTACGTGCTCTGTCAGTTGTGGCCGATAGGTTTGGCAACAAATTACCTTGGGGTAATCACTAGAAGAAGTAGAACACGAAATACCTGGTTGTGGCCAAGTGGAATGAATGAGAGGGATTGGAATTCCTATGGGTTGAATGTATTGTCTATATATATATATATATATATATATATATATATATATATATATATATTTGTGTGTATATATGTGTATGCTCTTTCATATGTTTAAATCTGTTAAGCTCACCCTATCTGCTTGTGGTCGGCGATGATCGTGTGCACGGTACACGTGAGCAACTGATGTTGATGCAGGTGGTGCTAGTGAGACTTAGCCGCGGAACGGGGATAGCATGGGAGTCTTTTTAATTATTATGTTTTAGAAAGAATTTGTAAACTCCTATGAGACCTTTTTGTTTATTATTTCAATTTTATAAACTATGGTTTTGAAATTTTATGTGGATTATATTGTACGTTAATAAAAGTTTAAAATTTTCCCGCATTTTGGGAAATGAGGAATTACTTTAAATGCGATTGGTTATTTAATTAATTCCATTTTATATTATTAAATCCGTAATATCCTGTTGGGATGTTATAATAGGCACAATGTCACATAATACCTCATCCTTAAAATTGCCTATTGAAAAGTTAATGAGGACTTGTTTAGTTACTTTTATTTCTTCTTCCTTAAGCCATGATAACTTGTAGGGTTTGGCATGAGGAATGATTTTCAAGCTAAACGTATCCACCACCCTTGGGCTAGCCATATTTACCCAACTTCCACTATCTATGATGAAGGGACATATCTTGTCATTGATAAGGCACCCTCCATGAAAAAGGTTTTGTCTTTGAGAAGGATCAAGTTCTTTGGGAAC
>Ga0099823_1007561_pt1 | contig 11037 bp, 4 predicted proteins | sample CowpearedBW_FD_76831 | JGI IMG/M metagenome (GOLD analysis project Ga0099823, IMG submission 76831) | Root nodule microbial communities of legume samples collected from California, USA - Cow pea red BW | ecosystem: Host-associated > Plants > Roots > Nodule | place: USA: California | collected... | reverse complement strand
AAATGAAAATTTTAAAATTGGCGCCAGCGAGAACACATTTGGCCTCGGTTGCTTTTCGACCGAGGCAATATTGGGCAGTTTTAGGCCTCGGTTGAAATAGAACCAAAGCCTATAACCCTGTCCAGAAACCCTAATTTATAAATTTCATCAGCGCCACCCCTTTTGGCATCGGGTCCCCTTCGACCGAGGCCATTGAGTGTGTTAAAATCCCCAAATCGCTAACCCCGATCACTATTCATCTTCTTCCCCAATTCTCTCTGTGCAAACCCCAATTCTCTCCTCACTGCTTGGTGGACTGCGCGAAGTATTCGCGATGGGTGCTGCCGGCGAGATGAAGAACGGAACTACGGTGGCTGAACTCGCGTCTCTGGTGTGTGCTCGCATGATTGCTGTTGGCGCTGTTCTGGTTCACTGCTGCAATGGAGGATACGTCTCTGCTGCTGCCATGGTGGTCGCGAATCTGGTTCGATGTGCAAAGGTAGAGCTCGCGTCGGCGTTGCAGTGGAAATGATGGTGGTGATGTTGCGTCTTCAATGGTTGTGGTGGCAGCATGAAGATGAACTCTCGATGGTGATGGCAGCAGCGAGATGATGCGCGGCTGCATGGCTGAAAGGTTGGACGCAGTGCAGATATGAAAGGTTCGTGTTTTCACTACTGTTTCGCTGTTGCAACTGTTCCGGCGTGATGGTTCTGGTTCGCTGCTTCCATGGTGGAGCGTTAATGGTGTTTTGAATGCTGCTGTTGCTGCAAGCGCGGTGGTGATGGTTCAGCTGTTGTGCAGGCAGCTTGCTCATGGTGGTTCGATGGGGTATGATGTTGCGGTGGTTGCGCGTTGCAGAGAGGATGGAGAAGTGGTGGCTACCGGCAATGGTGGAACGTGAACTGCCATGGTTGGTGCGTGAGGAAGCTTCGCGGAGGCTGCGAATTTAATTTTTGTTAAAAAAAATATTGAATCTATGGCTTCGGTCTCTCTGCAACCGAGGTAGAAAAGAGATCTATGGCTTCGGGTAATGACCGAGGCCAAAAGGGGTCCCTTTTGGCCTCACTTTAATATGCCCCGATTCTTAAACCGAGGCAGAATCTCAAAAATAACCGGGGCCAAAAGGGGTACTGCACTAGTGTATAAGACATATGGCTGAAAGGATGATAGTGAAGTTTGATAAATATTGGGAGGAATATAGTGTAGTCCTTGCATTCGCTGTTATTTGTGACCCAAGAGTTAAGTTGGAAACATTGTGTTATTGTTATGAACAGATTGATCCCCTTACTTGGGAAACAAAGTTAGAAAACTTGAAGGACAAGTTGTACAACCTTTTCTCTCAATATTCTGCAAAGAGTTCAACTTCAAGTGATGTAAACCGTAGTAGTGTGTCATCATCTTCTACTTCCACCAAACGACCACATTTTGATGTACGTTTTTCTAAGAATAGAAATAGATTTCTAATTTAATTATTGTTTTGTATATAAAATAAATTATTTCTTGCTTTTCATGTTAGACTCTTAAAAAATGCAAACTTCAAATTGTTGTCAAAATGGGAAGGAATCAACTAGATGTATATTTGGATGAGCCAACATTAGATCTTAACTTCACAAAACCTATGGATGTTCTTCGATGGTGGAGGAGTAACAATGAACATTTTTCATAATTGTCATTGATGGCAAGGGATTTGCTAAGTATCCCAATTACTACGGTTGCTTCTGAATCTTCAATCAGTATTGGATCAAGAATTGTAAATAAGTATAGAAATCGATTGTTACCAGAATGTGTTGAAGCAATTATTTTCACCTCAAGTTATAAGCATGGTTTTTGTGATGGTAAGTTGTCTAAGTTAAATCCTATTTTCTGTTATGTATTTTTGATACTCCATTTTTATATTCTAACTTTTCGTTTGATATACATGTCATATTTTAAAAAGATGATGAAATTGCTCAGACGGATGGAAGATTGGAGAGGACAACAAGCATGGTTGCTTCAAACATTCTTGACATAGGACAACATGATGAATGCCTTGATTGTTGGTGGTTGTCAATTGGTTGAATTAATGTTGTAAATTTGAACTTTATTTTTTTTCCTTTGGACTTCTTCATGTGCTTTGATGTTTTAACTCTGAACATTATCTTTTATTTGGTCATGGAACTGGTATTCTGAGAAATTGTTGGACTTTGAACTGCTTTAGAAGTAGAACTATTGTTTTGAGACATTATTGGACTTTTAGAACTTTTGTAGAACTATTGTTTTGAGAAATTATTGGACTTTGAATCGATGCGAGTCTGCCATTGTAATCTTCATTGTTGCCCCACTATGATTGTTTACAATACAAGCAGCATTCGTTCAGGTTCAAATGAAAACGTCAGCTACAAAATTACATTGTAAAATGTAATGACAAAACTTCATTACTACAGGGAAGGCTTCTTGGAATTTTATGGCAATTTTAAATTATATATGTTAGGGCACCTTGATGTATTTTCATGTGTGTTTCTCACTATTATTTATGTATGTTGATTATTAAATTTTCCAGCCACCACCACTTTCAAATGTAACAGGTTCCTTTTAAAAAAAATAGCGGGCCAAGTTAGAAATTTGAACCCGCAAATCTTAAACGGGTTTATCGGGTCAGGTCAGTCCGTTTTGCCACCCCTAATAACACACAAATAAAAATCACACATAAATGCCATACATAGGACTCGAACCCAAGTCCTCTCGACATAACAAAGTCCTCTCAACCAATTAAACTAGTATTATTCTACGTCATACAAGCCAGCATTAATTATCTTAAATGTTCCCAATACCTGTATTTATTAATTATTTATTTATTTAATTAATTAAATTCATCGGGTTTTACACCGTTGAGGATAATAGTGATATCCACAACCATCGAAGAAGTTGCCACATTTTCAAGCAGGAGAATCTTCCAAATCACGACTATAGGCCTGTCATAACTAAGGACCACTATATTTAATCTTTTGGATGTTGTTGTTTTAAGTGATGGTGAAATTTTTCTTCAAACTTTGATATTTTTTAATGTAGTAGGAGGTGTTACTTGACGTTATGATATAGGTATATTATAAAATGCAAACCCACTATAAAATTCAAGTTTAGTACCTATTTTTTTTAGTGTACAAGATGCATAACATGGGTTAGCACTAACTTGCACAAAACTTAGCAAGAATTATTCAATGTGCATTACTGAAATATTTGATGTCATGAGTAACCAAGTAGTTAGGGGAGTGGATTCATTTACTCCCTCGTGCTAAAATAATTTAATATGTTCATAAATGAAGGTAATATCATCAATAATTAAAATCATCATAGTCAACAATTACTGAGGTTTGTGATAATGTTAATTTTTTTCGTTATCCAAGCTACATTTTATTAGCAAAATCATCTTTTCCAAAGCTTTTTACCTACTTAATCCTCAATTTTACCTTACTTTTGTAAATAAATACATTTTGGGTTACATTGATCTAAATATACCATTAATCCCCATTTTTGTGTCTATTTATAGATTGGAAGCTTTGTTCAAAAAATCCAGACAAATGAGTGACCTGGAATAGCAAGGAGAAGATAAAAAATGTCAACAGGAAGTGCATGGCGACACAACGCCAGCACCAGGTGCAAGAGGCAGTCAGCGCAGGTTTTCAATACTGTTTGGTAGCTAGTGCTTGTCGGTGAGAGGCTTTCGCCAGGCGCCATTTTTCGCTTATGTGTCAAGTTGGCTCTTTTTCTTCTGTTTTCGTGAGGGGAAACTCATCTTGGAGGTTTTGGAGCTCGAGCAACGCGTTTTGGAGCACTTGGAGGTTTGCTAAGGCTAGTGGCAACTACCCCTTCTTCCTCTTTGTATCTCTTCCCTCTTTCACTTCCATTGTGTAAGCTTGGGCTCTCTATGACAGTGGAGAGCTAAACCCATTTTTGTTGGGGTTAGACGTAGCCACTGAATTTTCATGTATTTGTGGATGATTTAAATTTATATATGCTTCTTCCATTAATTTCTAGTATCCTTGTTTATGTACTTAAAGCTTGCTTTGTTTTAACCATTCATTCCATGATATTTGGGTCATTAGGTATTGGAAAATATCTCTTGAAACCTAGAATTGGAACAAGATACCTAATGGAACTTGTATTTAGGAATGGAACTTGACCCATTAGTTGTCTTAAACCCTAGTTTGTAAAGCGGGTTTGCTTATTTAGGGATTTAAGGAATTGACTCTTAATAAGGAAACCTAGGCTTATTCAACTAAGGGATTAGGGTTTGAGTAGACTTGTGGGTTGACATTAGTAATTTAATGGAGAAGAGTTTTATTGTTTTATATACATGAGAGTGAAGTAGGTGAAGTCTAACCCCAACAATATCAATCCATTGCATTTCTAGTCTTTTCTATCTTCTAGAGTTTTCAAATATCCAAGTTCACCTTTTACTTGTTTATGAAATATTTACTTTCTTGCATAAAAAAACCCAAATTATGGATTTATTCTTTAGTTTAAATTAGTCACTAATTACGCAATTATTTAGTATACACGAGTCTCTTGGGAAATGATATCCCGGTCTTACCGGTTACTACTTGCGTGACCTAGTACACTTGTCGGAGTCTTAATAGTTTGGTAAGCAGTTTCATGAAAGTGCAAAATGAATAGCATGGGTTAACACTTATTTATATATCACTTAGCAATGATTGTTGATATTGCATTCCTAAAGTAACTCCTCTTATTTGAATTGAATTCCTAAACTATAAGTTAGTATTAGTTTAAACGCTTCCAAAATGAAGTTGTAGACTTTAATGATCAACCCAACTCCTCAAAATGATACGTGGTGAACTTGTATTTCCCAATTAAGTTAATGTACAAATCCTATAACCTGAGTTTGCACTTATTTACTCAAGAGTAAGCAAATACTTGGGGGAATAGATTAATTTACTCCCTCGTGCTAACTTAATTTAATATGTTCATAAATGAAGGTAATATAATCAATTATTAAAATCATCACAGTCAAAAATTACCAAGGTTTCGTAAGTAGTTTCATGAAAGTACAAAATGAATAGCATGGGTTAGCACTTATTTATATATCACTTAGAAATTACTGTTGATAGTGCATTTCTAAAGTAATTCCTCTCATTTCAATTGAAGGACTAAAACTATGAAGTTAGTATTAGTTTAAACGCTTCCAAAATGAAGTTATAGACTTCACTCATCCACTCAACTTCTCCAAATGATATGTGGTGAACTTTTCTTTCCCAATTAAGTTAATGTACAAATCATTTGACTTTGGTTTACAATTATTTACTTAGGAGTAAGCAAATACTTAGGGGAATAGATTAATTTACATAGATTAATTTACTCCCTCGTGTTAAGTTAATTTAATATGTTCATAAATGAAGGTAATATCAACAAAAAGTGAATGTCATAATATCATTTTTCTTTTCTAATTAAAATCATCATAGTCAACACTTGTTAAGGTTTGGTAAGAGGTTTCGTGAAAGTGCAAAACGAATAGCATGAGTTAGCACTTATTTATATATCAGTTAACAACTACTGTTGATAGTGGATTTGTAAAGTAATTCCTGTCATTTGGTTTAAAGGACTAAAACTATGAAGTTAGTATTAGTTTAAACACTTACGAAATGAAGTTGTAGAACCTTCTCCAAATCATACATGGGCAACTTGTCTATCCTTGGAAAGTTAATGTGGAAATCCTTTAACTTGGGTTTGCACTTACTTACCCAAGAGTAAGCACGTAGTTAGAACCTTCTACTCATAGTGGATTACTAAAGTATCACTTCCAATTATAATGTTGTTCAAAATAATATCACTTAAACAAGCTCATAAACCAACAATATTTGATCCATAATTAAAAACATAAAATATTACTACTAATGTAGGATAATCTTTGCATATGAAAAAAAATCAACTTGATTACATTGCCATGGAAACCACTGCAAAATTCACTAATGCCAAATCTTTTAATTTTGTCGCTTTCTCCTCATGTAGGTCTGAAAGGGAGTTTGTATAGCTTGACTCTTGAAACATTTTCTTGGTTAATCCTATCAACATGGTCAACTATCCAAGTGATGTTCCTTGAAGAAGCGACTTTTTTTGCGCAATTAACTTGTTATTTAAAAAACCAATGTATTTGGTCCCACAAGACTGCGTACAAGTCTGCAAAAAGTTATCATTAAAACTGACCACTTCATTTTGAATTAAAAAAAAATAACATACCTTACTACCAGCCTGCATGTCACCACTGCAATCACTGTCTTCACTAAAATCACTTCTTTTGATGAAGAAGTTAGGTCACCATAATTCATGCAAACACTTATTCTTAGTGAGGTACACTAAAATAATAAGTCTGATAAACAGTGCAATTCATCACTTAAATGAAATGTATCACACTAGCAAACCTGAATGCAAAAATAACATGTATATATGATATAACTTGTACAAAATATAAAGGATAGCCAATAACTTCTTATAAGTTAGCTCGCACTAATGCACATGGTTGAGTCATCAGTAAGCACATAATTCGGATTAGACTTTACTAAATAAGTCAATCACAAAATATAAGACCTGCTCAAGATATGATTAATATAGATATGTAATGTAGAAATCTTAGACCATGGGTTCACACTTATTAACTCATTAGTAGGCATATATTTGGATTTTCAATGTACTCAATAAGGCAATCACTAAATATCATCCATATTGAACTATAACTAACAAGGGTCACCAATGTGCAAATCATAGATCATGGGTTCGCAATTATGAACTCTTAAGTAAGCACATATTTGGATTTACAGTTTGCTCAATAAACCAATGAATGAATATTATCCCTGCTCAACTATAAGTAACATGGATATCTAATGTGAAAATCATAGAGCAAGTATTCGCAGTAATTATATCTCAAGTGTGGATTTACAATTTACTCAATAAGTTAACTAATGCAAAATCACTTCTGCTCCACTATAACTACCAAGGATATATAATGTGCAAATCATACAGCATGAGTTCACATATATTAAGTCTTAAGTAAGCACATATGTAGATTTACAGTTTATTGACTTAATCCAAGAATAATGTAATTGGAAACATTTCAAAAACAACAACCAAAATAAGAATACAAAATCTTAACCCTTACCTCAACAACCCACATTTAAAACAGAAACACATCTTCGTTATTACTTTTTACACAAAAATAATCACAAGCAATACACAAAAATAAATACAACTTACCACCACACACCTTTCAAAGAAGCGACCCTGATTAAATTCTACCACAAAGACGAGACCCACAAACTTACGCCATTACAACGATGAAGGCACTACAAACAACAACAAATATCCCTCCTTTCCACCCCAATGGATACGAACGTCGAATTGTTGAAGCTTTCGTCTAATGGGTAAATCCACACTGTTGCGATGAAGAAGAAGAAGAGGGGTTAATAGGGGTTAAAGATGAAGAATGGCAATTGAAGACGAAGATCACTGGTTGAAGACGATGAACAAAATGCTCTTTAGTTCAACCATTTGCACTTGCGCTTTCTATTTTTTCTCCTCCAATTTCCATTCCCACTTTTTAGTTTTTTTCCTCCCACTTTCTTCCAAAAAATACCATCGTGAAAATTGAAAAAAATTTAAAAACATATCTCACATCACGTTGTGAGATAAGTTATCAAAAGGTAAATGTTACTATATCATTTTCCTATATTATAACATTTTGAAATGTTAAACTTGTGCCTTTGTTTTAATTATTAGGACAGAGGCCAATTTCAGGATTTAAAATTTTGGTTAAAATATTTCGTGATTTTTTTGGATTTTTTTTTGGATTTTTTTAATTTTTTTAATGTCCACGTGTCAACCCAGTAGCGTGCGACGTGTCAAAGTCAATGTTCTATATCCAATTTAGTTCCTATATTTGTTATTTTCGTTTAATTTAGTCTCAATTTTGTTTAAAATTGACCAATTTTGTCCCTATCGAAGATGTAACTAAATTTAATTTTTATATCAAAGTTATAATGATGTGAATTTAACATATTATATAAAAATATTTAATAAAAAATGTGAATTTTAATATAAAAATTATATTCGGTTTCAATTTGGAAAGGGGCCAAATTGGTTCATAGTAACAAAAATTGGGACTAAATTGAACAAAAATAACAAATATAGGGACCAAATTGAATATAGAACATTGACTTTGACACGTGGCACGCTACTGGGTTGACATGTGGACATTTAAAAAATATTCAAAAAAAAATTCAAAAAAACCACGAAGTGACACGTGGCAGTCATTGTTCATGATCGTTAATGATTTAAATGGTGTTAGCAAAAAGGATCCAATTGAAAAAAATTGACGAAAACTAGGACCTATGTGAACACAAAACCAAAATTAGGACTTATTTGACAAAACTTGACGAAAATTGGGACAAAAAAAGTATTTTAACCTAAAATTTTCTTAAGACGGCCTGCTTTTACGGGATTGATCAAGACTGGGTAATTACTTTTTCACACCCAGGTTTCTCTCTGTGTGTTAGAAATGTGAAATATACTATGCTTTAGATTTTTGGATTGTGGAATTTGGAAATATTTTACAAACTACATTTATCACTAAAAAAATATAAAATTTTAGTAGGGGTTTATTAACAAGGGTTATAATAACCTCTAGAAAGAAATAGACATAGGAGAGATTTTGAAAACCCTTGTTAAATACCAAAGGTTTTCTTCAGAACCCCAATAAAATTTAAATTTCCAATGTTTATTTCATTTTTCTGCTTTCATAATTTTGAAAATTTTCACTTTGTCTCTGAATACCGCCACGTGCTCTGGAACACCATTCCTAAACAGCATTCCATAACCTTATCAACCTAAAAACACTTTGTCTCTGTTTTCGTGCTCCACGTGGTTCAGAAGCTCTCTTCGTTCTCCTTCATCACTCTTTCGTTCTCATCAAATTTCAAGTCCCAAGTAACAACCTTTTCATCCTCCATGCTATTTGATCACTATTTCTCTTTCAATTTCATAATTATTTCTCATTCCGATTGTATCTCATGTTTTCATCTTCCGCATCACTGCGTTGTATCCTTGATTTCATGTTCTATTTCGCATCCCTTGCTCTTTTGTTTTCAAGTTTCATTTCATCTTTTTGATTTCATCTCACTACCCTAAGTCACTGTTTATTTTCCCTGTTCTAACTAAGTGTTGTCAAGTAGCAGCGGTGATCGCAAACACTACAATCGGATGTCATCTTGTATATCAAAATAGGTATAATTTTCAATTCAGAAACCTATTTAGCTTCTCACAATATCCGGTTCGCACTAATCCCTAATTTTTTTTTCATTATTTTTCAAAATAATCTGTGTCGAAGTATTTCTTATTTGTTTATGATTCCTTCATTATTTGCATCTCAAATTCTTGGATCTAGTTCAACACTTGTAATCCTTTCATCTTTTCATTTATATGGTACTCGTGCTTCAAAAACTCTCAATTCTAATTGATATTTTGAGCAACATTTTTCTTATCAACATAGTGGATGATACTGCAGCAAACAAATAATGGATGACATTGTTTTTATGGTTAGCAAGATAGCATTGATTTGAATCTTTCTTCTGTGACATAATGTTGCGCATTTTGAAGACAATTAAAAAGAATGTTCTGACTAGCAAAATTTCGCTGACAAGGCATCTTATCTTATTTTACTGAAAACAAATATGTCTATTGATTTTGATGTGTTTGCAGGCCACCTGAAGATGAAGAAAACATCAACCAAGAATAATAGATCAAATGTACACACCACTCATAAGTCCTCTTGCAACCTCAAATAAGTCTAAGTCAGATACACAAGTGCATATACCATTTCCTACACCTAAGTTTACTCATTCTACACATCTTCAACGTCCATCTAAACCTGGTTACATATCTCAACTCTCTTACTAATTTGTTTTCTATATATAAATTGCAGTAGTTAAATTTTCAACAATTTGATTCATTTTCCAAAACTGAACAGGTTTTCCATTTCCCCCTCCACCTCCAACTGCACCTCAACCTCAACAAAGTAGTGAACATGCTCCCCCTCCCCCTCCACCTGCACCTCAGCCAAGTAGTGAACAGGTTCCCCTTCCACCTCCACCTGCACCTCAGCCAAGTAATGAACTGGTTCCCTCTCCACCTCCAACTGCACCTCAGCCAAGTAATGACCAAGATCCCCCTCCATTCGCACATGCATCTCAGCCAAGTAATATATGTTTGATGTATTTTTCGAATTTATTAATCCTTCAATCATTATGCACACTTGCTTTTGTTTTTCATTCAACTAATTTACTTCCAGGAACATTAAAAGTGAGGATATCTTCAACTAGTACATCATATGTATATTTTGAAAGGGAAGAGGAAGAAAGTGAGGAGACTAAGTTGCAAGAAGTTCAACAAAGACTTGCAGCACGAAAAAGAGTATGGTTTGTTGATGTTATTGGTATGCAACTATTAAAATTACACATATTCTTTGAAAATTACTCACAACAAACTACTCATTGTCTATCAATTATTTTTACTAATCTTTGCAGTTTTTAATCTTGTTACATTACTTTTGTATATATGACTGTTTTCAAGCAGTAAGAACTTGTCCTTGTTTATACTTGTTCTTGTTTATAATATGATATGGTATTGTCATTAAGATTCTGTTTTTAATCATGCATATTTTTGCATGAAGTCATTAGTATTATTGCAAATAATGGACTATTTAATCTGTTTTTCAAACTTTATAGATGATCAAGGAAAGATAAATACAAAATAGCTACGAGTATGGAATTTACCTACTAATGAAAGGATTGTTATGCAATGGAATAATGAGGGCCAACCAATTGGAGATAGTAGAGCATTATTGAATAGGTTTTTAGGTAGTATTTCAAGAAACTTCAATGCTTTTCCTATTAGCTATTCTAGTTGGAGGAAGATTCCTAAAGATTATAAAGAAGATATACTTAAAAACACTATTCAGGTAAGGAATGTAAAAGTTGAATTTATAATTTAATTATACTATGATTGTTGTTAATTTT
>Ga0099823_1007559_pt1 | contig 11039 bp, 2 predicted proteins | sample CowpearedBW_FD_76831 | JGI IMG/M metagenome (GOLD analysis project Ga0099823, IMG submission 76831) | Root nodule microbial communities of legume samples collected from California, USA - Cow pea red BW | ecosystem: Host-associated > Plants > Roots > Nodule | place: USA: California | collected... | reverse complement strand
TTTCTTTGGTAGCCAAAACTATGGTAGCTAGTTTTAAAAACCAATTTAGTGACCAATTATAATTTTTTATTCATAATAGTAACTATTTTAGTAACCAAAGATTTTTTTACTTTGTAAACTTGTGTCTAAATTAGTAATTATAGTAACTAACAACTTTTGGTCACTAAAATTGGTTACTAATGAAGCATTTTCTTGTAGTGTGTCGTCACTTGTTTTGAACTGAATCAGGTTTTGTGCGCATTATGTGCTTGTTAATAAAGATCAACATCTAATGCGATTGATATTTGACTTTCGGCTGATACTTTGTTTGGATCAAAGCACCAGGGATAAGGCTTTTAAATATTAGATTAGTTTCAAGTATAAAGCTCCTCTCTTGCTCTTAGTTTAGGAGGAGCAATGGGAAAAAGCCATATGATACTTTGACGGGTTGTGTCTTTGCCTATCTATAAATAGTTTGTAAGTAGGTTTGGAATTCTTTGTGACCGATTTGACTTGTAGCTGATGATTGTAAATTATGTCAAGCGATTTCTACTCATTTGCATCGTACACATGTTCTCAATTTCCTGTCTTGTGACATTCTTTTTGGAAATGTATGCATGTTATCAGACTCGTGATTTTGTGACTGCTTTTTTTTTGTTCATCCTCTTCTAATGAGTTAAAATTCTCTTTCTTCTATCATGAGATTGTTGGATGATTAATAGAGTTTAAGACATCATATAGGTAAAAAATCATTGTCACGAGTTCTATGCATAGTTCTATTATTATATTTTTTTTTATCTAAGGAAACAATTCTTACTTCTTTCTCAGGGGAAGACCTCCATAATTCCACTGTTTACAAGCTTGAAAGCCTTGCCAAATCTATAAAAGGTATACAAACTCCTAATATTACTCATCAGGCTTTAGAAAAATAGTATATGGATTTGATCATTTTTTACGGTATCTAGACACATCTTTTGTTTCTTAATTTAAGATTATTACCCTGTTTATATGTTTCTAATTGTGAGGCCAAATCCAACTTTACTGGACAAAATTGTTCTACCAATTCATCATCCACAAACATTGGTGGTAAGGAATTACGGCCTCAAAAGTTAACCTTTACTCAAGCTTAGGATCACATCAAGATAAACTTTAATATGAACACAACGCATAACAAAATTATACATTCAACCTAAAGGGAATTGACCTTGTTTGAAACATGCATTATGTTTGAGTTGGATACATGTGTCCAGGTTCAATATGTCATATAATATTACTGTATCTTATTTGTTATGTTCATTGCATAATTATGAAGTCTTTTGGTGTAATTAAGACACATCTTTTCAAGTTACAAAGTTTGTTACCAACGTAGCTATGATTGCAGAGTAATTACTTTAAAACCTCTATTATGACTCCTAACCTTTTTTTCTTTATACATTTAATCTAGAATTTAAATGATTTGTTGCTAAGTTGGTTGCATCCCTAATTCCAAGTGGTCACTAATTGCAGGAAGACTACAAGGAAGGATTACTAATGATGTGAAAAACTATTGGAACTGTCATTTGAGCAAAAGACTAAATCCTGAAGAAGTAGAAGATAAAGGTGGAAGTAGTGATGTTGAAGTCATTAGGCCTCAGGTTAGGAATATTGGTTCAAGCTCGGTGAAACGGGGTGAGGGAGAGTCTCCAATAAAGACAATAGTTGAGCAAGAGAGCAGTTGAGCATACTTGTTTTCATTCACTTTAAATGTGGAAAGGAAAATTCCTTTGTAAATAAATGTTTTGTTTTTGTGTTAATTCTTTCCAGATATAACTGTGAAGATGGTCAATGTAGGAATGTCACCTTTATATTTTTTAGAGTGTTGAAAATACATAGACCAATTTATTTTGTTATCGTATTTATAAAATTATATATATATATATATATATATATATATATATATATATATATGGTAATAGGAATTCTAGAATATGTTTTATTCTTTTATATTTAATTTATTCTTTTGTAGGTAAGTTATCCACGAAAATTTTTGTAGGTAAGTTCTTTACGAGAAATTTCGTAAATATGTTATCTAAGAAAATTTTCGTAGATAAATTACCTATGAAATATTTCGTAGATAACTCGAATATTGGATGATGGTAATGGTCATAGGTAAATTACCTACGAAATATAATTTCGTAGATAAAGTTACATACCAGCGTATGCACATAATAACCATATTTCTTGTAGGGTTGGTGGGGCATGTCTGTTGTCTTTTTGATTTCGTTATATCACTTGTTTCTATGTTTTGTAAGAGGAGCCACATGCATATAAAGTGATGTTTGTTTATATGTTAGCGTTATTTGGTTTCCATTGTATTTTCATTATGGGTTGTTTTTATTATTGTTGAGGTTTTAATTTATGTGGGAGATTATTGCGGGTTGCACAATTATCTCATGGCGGAGGTCAAGTGGGCTAAGTCACAATCCAAAAGTGGGATTCCTAGTAGAACAATTGTTGAGAGGGTGGGAGGGAGATTATTGCAGGTGGCATCAATTGTCCAAGGCAGAGGCCAATTGGACCGCGTCATAATCAAATCGTGGTGCTTGGATTATTGTGAAAAGAGTTGTGTCTTGACTAATGGTTATAACTTTTGGCCTAGTGGTAACCGCTTGATCCTAAAAACACCTCTCAAAGTTACAAAGAGCATCAACCTCTCTACGTTACACCAAGTATAAACATGTCCATGTATCACCTTGATTACCCCATGAGAGTAAGTGTAATACCTTAGAAAATTTTTATTTCTTAGAATAATTCTATTTGTTAGCTTTATATTTTTAAGAACTAACATAATTGCCAAATGACTTTGTAGCTCAGTTGGTGAAAATGGTAATTTAACATGTTAGGACTTGGGTTTAACTTTTGATATCAACACTTAATATTTTTGGATGTTTTATAACATTATTCTACCAACATGAAATTATTGATGATTAATCATACGAGTAATAAAGTGGACAAGTCCAGATATCTTCTCCCCAAGGACTAATGTGGTTTAAATTATGGATTGTTTACTGATAGACAACTTTTAATTTGTCAAAATGGAAACAAATAACTTGATTGAGAAAAATATAAGATAAAATTTTCACAGGGATTGGGTTTCATGATCCAATTTAAAGCAAAAACACTAAACAATATTCTTCTAATTCATACTCTAGCATTTATGCCTTATGTAACAAGCCTTAATGTCTTAGTGAAGTCTAAACTTTAATAAGAACCCCAATGTCTTAGACCTTTCCTTATTATGAGTTCACATTAATGATCAAATTTTGATGTTATGAATGACCAATGATGTACTCTATCTCTAGATGCACAATCAATTAGTTTTTTATTCTAGTATAGGTTCTAATATTGTGTCCAATGATTAGATACCCACAAATATGCAATCAATAATTATTATGCAGTTAAAGCAAGAATAGAACACAAGAGTGAAGGAAAAAAATTATATTGATTAATGGAATTCATAGAGAATAAATAATACATTACACTAACCCCCGTGAATGAGGGAGTTAGCTACTTCTAGACATATTAAACACCAGATTGATGTTGAAATTGAATGTCTCGAACCTTTAGAATACCTTTCTACCTTCAAGTGTAGAGATATCAAGTTTCTTTCTCTCTAAGTGTGTGTTTTTGACGTATGTTAGGCAATTAATTTACAGACTTTCATAATTGGACTTGGACTGGTACTTGAATAAATTATAAGAGATAATCCTTTATATATATCTTTTAATCTTTAGAGATTTCATATCTTTGAATTATTCTTCAATTATTCTGACTTGTAATTTGAGTAACCAACTTTTTGAATATTTGATATTGTTGATAATCTTTGACTATTCAATTTTCCAATTTGTCGTGAAAGAGTTGCTACCACAATGGTTTGCCCCATTTGTTGCCTTCCTAGGTTGAAGACAACAAGGTTCATGAAGTGGAAAAGGTCATTTTCCCTTATCTCTTTCCGCAATTGTGTTTCTCATAATCTAAACCTCAGTGGCTTCTTCGCATTTTCCCTAATCTCTTTACCTATATGTGTTTGATTTTGACTATGTTTCTTGAATTATAGGTTATCATTTGGATGGACAACCCCAATACCAGTTTTGTTCTCTGCCGGCAAAGGTTAAGGTTAGAAATTTTGCTCATTTTTCTTATTGTGTGTTTCTTCTACTTCTGGTTAGAAATTAGGGGAATCCAATACCACTGTTTGTTCTCACTGCAAGATTTGGATCTAGTAAGTAATGTTACTAAATTAAAGGAAGACTGGAAATGGAATGATGGTAGAAGAGAACAGATTTTGCCCCTATTGGCGCCTATTGTTGATTTTACTGAATGGGTTGGGACATATATACACATTGTTGGTTAAGATGAACTAATAAACCCTATTGACTTATTATTTTTTGTTAATGGGTAATGTTGTAAGTGTTTGTTTGTAGGACTCTTGATTGATGGTGAGGGCTCTCTGCTCAAGCCTTAAAGGTAAAGGTCAGTTGCTTATTAAGAATTAGGGTCTACGTGAACAAAATTGTTTTTTAATACACTTTCCTTTCTACCATCCTCGTGGGTTTGTAATTGTATTCACCTACATCTACTTTCTCGGAATTTTCTGCCACGCAGGGTGGCATATATGTTATTTCCTGTTCTCATGGTCTTGGACCGTTTCGATGATATAAATTTAAATTCATATTTTCATTATTCATAAAATTTAAATTCAAAACCTTTTAAAGACTCTGAATTCCATTCTTTTTAGACCAACCACTTGCTTGTGTATTCTTTAAATTAATCCAATCTTTTTGGAACCAATCTTTAATTTGTTTCTGCGGAATGTGAAGACTACACATGCTGAAGTACTTCTTCACTTTGAATTAGCAGCTCAAAAGTCATGCATTTTTTTTTCGTACTTTAGAAATATATGATTAAAAATATTTAAAGGTTCTCTAGATAATGACGAAAACCTATCACAATTTGATTTGACACATAGTTTTCCATCCCTCAGAATGCTAGCAGGAAATTGATAGATTAAAACTCTTGGAAATTAGTTTACGTTTGTTGAGAACTCTTATAGTTAATGAATAATGATGTGGCCTTTCAATTTTGACCTATTACTTAAAAAATGTATATTTATTTAAGATGTGGGTGCCTAACTTTTTATCAGTTTATGCAGAAAATTAAGTAACAAGACTAGCCAATTATAATAAGAAAAGAAAAAAATAATTTAATTTTCCTTATCAGTCTTAGCTAATTGTGGATATTATACTAAATACGATCTGGACACCATTAAAATTCTCATAATTCTCATATTATATGAAATTTTTCTTATAAATTTGTTAAAAAAACTTTGTAAGAAAATAATTTTTTCTTCTATTTTATCTAAAAATTTTAAGTGGCAAGTAATTTATTTGTGGATAATTATTTTGTACAAAATTATAAAATTTGTAACTATTTGCTACAAAATTTGTTGTGAAAAGTGTTTCATACAAAATATTTTGCAAAAAGATTGATAACAATTTTGTGCAATTGTTTTTTCATAATAAGATTTATAAGTATTTTCTAAAAAAAAAAAATTAGTAAGAAATATGACGTTTTTTTAGTAATAAGAATATGCATGTTTATTATATAGGTTCCATGTTTATTATATAAGTTTGATTTTAGAGAAAGATATTTGAAAAAACCACAAATATTCCTAGTGAAAAGTACACACTCAATCATGTATGAACATGCATGCTATGGACATAACAATTCCAGAGAAACTCAAAATTACTTTATGAATGATGCACGATTCCAAATAATATTTTGTTTCCTTCCTGAGTGATCGATGCACACATTTGAGGTTATGACGGTAACAATCTCATAATAGTGTTTCATTTTGGTTTTCTAATTTGATTTCAACCATATCTCTTTTATTGGTCTTTTATGCACTAACTAGCTATTCTACTGTAGTTTTCCTTTAATTTTCCTTTCTCCAGCCTTTTCCAAGTGCATTTAGTTGTTTTTGATGGTATCCATGATTGACCGATAAAGTTGATCCTCTCTCCATAATTGATGGATGAATGAACCTTTTTAATCAAAAGTAATATCCGATTATCTTAAAATCCTATTAATATTGGATGACTTGTTTTATCTTGAATTCTTTATCATGACTTTCCTGCATTCATATTTAAGTTTCTTGCTTCTAGAGTTGTTTCTCAAGCTATCACATGATCTATTAAGCAAAAATTCCTAAAGCCTTGGCCATTATGGGGAGTAATACATCCAAAAGACAAAGATCCTTTATGATATCGATTTAAGGTCAAACCAGTGACAGAGCTCTTAAGGAGCAAGCAGGGGCCAAACCTTTCCAATTTTTTTATCAATTTTTTTAAATTATATATATTTAATTTTTTTAAATTATATGTATTTTTTAAATTAGATAGTATTATATTGAAGAATTAATGAAAATTAAATTAATTATTATTTTTATTTCTTTTATAAAGTATAATATTTAATATTAATAAATAGAAAAATATAACATCAAATATAATAAATCAAAAAAATTATTAAGATAATTTTTATTTTTTCTTGTTATTGTCTTTTGAGTTTTTCATATGTTGTAGTCATCTCTCACTTTTACATAATTTCTTTTGTTACCAAAGAAAAAAAAAGTTAAATAGAAACTCATTATTTTTGTTCTTATTCTTTTTATCTTTTCTTCCATTTTTAAAGAAAAAAACTTGTCTCACTTGATAGTGAAATACTTGTTTAATATTTAGTATTATTTTTTTATCTCATGACATTTTGTATATTATTTTTTATGAATATAGAAGAGTAAGTAATGTATTATATGATTTTTTATAGACAATTTTTAAGTGGACTTGATTATCATAATTTTTTGTTGTCTCTTAATTTTTGATTAGATTATGATAAATTATTTTTTAATCTTAAACTTATTTTTTAAATAGGTATATAGATGAAAAACAAAAGAATAAATCCATTTTTTTAAATTGATAAAAGAGAAGTGAAGATCAAAACAGGACAATATAGTTGGTCACCACATAACAATAAAATAAAATGTTTGTGATGACTTTTGAATTGATATGTGCACATTAGTAAAATGGAAAATGAATATTTGTAGATAATATGGTTATTTATATTGAAAAAAAATAGCTGAAAAATTTAGTTATGATTGAATAATTTGATAAGTTCAAGAATATGAAAAAATAATGGATAATTCTTCGTATATGTGTAGTTTCTTTTATAGTTATATCTATACTAAATTATCTATTTATTTTTTATTGAATTAGTAACAGTAATGTTAACTATATAAATTTTAAGTATATTATTTTGTCTCCCCCAATAATTTTGGTCAAGATCTGCCACTGGGTCAAACATCCTTAAACTTGTTCTTAATGCCTATTCATGTATTTAAGGCAAATGAAAAACAAATGTCCATTTTTATTGTACTTTAAATACCATGAATATTGTGATGTCAAGATAATTTGTATTTGATTTATTATTACAAATGAAGGTTCATTGGAGACCTGAGCATGAAGCTCAAATTAAAAGAAAAAATCCACAGCAAAGCACCTTTATCTGAGATGTTTAGAGATGTTAACATTACAGGAGAACACCCTTAATAGATTGGGGAGCACATATAGAATAAATTGCAAGAACATTGGAATTCTTCCAATTATCGCATGGTATACAACCCAAAGGAAAAGAGCTTCAGAAAAGTTTGGGACCCTACACAGGTGGTTCCATTACCACTCATGAGCATGTCATTTGTATGGCATAAAACTTAATTCCTTTTATTTTTCATATAATGATACAACTTGTCTTTCAAATTTTATGTATATATATAACCCCATGTTTTGTTACAAGCATGTGAGTTGGGGTAGGATATGTTTGTTGATGAGGTATTTCAATAAACTCTCACAAGAGATAACCAGTTTGTTGATGAAAGATCTTAGAGAACACATGTAAGCAAAACCTTTTACTATTATTTCCTTTGAAACAAAGAGAAAAGAATAATCAAGTAGCCTATACCATGTTAGATCTGAGCAAGGGTGATATGTTGATGTGGCATAAGAGCATAATGATGATGTTGCATAAGAAGACATCATTAAGACATATAGTTGGGTTGATGTTGTCGATGGAATAAATAAAGGAAGACTTATCAGACTAGAAAACTTCGTACAAATTACATTGCTAGAAGAGCCATCCTTAAGACCCAACCATATTCTTCAAACAATGATGAGGAGACTGTTAACCTACTCACATAACAACTAGAAGCACGTGATCAGACTTATGGAAATTTTTGCCCCAGTTTAAAAACTTCTAAAATCTAGTCATGGAATCCTAATCTCATGATGCCCAAACTCTTCTTCAACAACATCAGTCCAGCCCAACACCTTCTCGACAACAACCAACTCCAGTCTAGCCTACCCCAATCCAACCACAGTCCAAACAACAACAACAACCTCAAGAAGAAGAAAATAATTCTTATAATTATGTAAATTATTATGACTTCTTTTTACATACTTATTACGCGTTTTTTTATTATGTCTAGATACAGTACATCTAGATATTGTAATCTGTCTCGGTGCCCTTCATGTACAAAATTGCAGTTTTATTGTACGTCTGTGTGAGATTGGAAAGCCTAATTGAGTGTAGAAAAATCCCTTACATTGGTAAGTGCACTTCATTTATTGATGAATTTTATCGACAAATAAATATGCCAGTAATGTCTCGTACATGTGACATGAAAGTACCGACGAATACATTCGTTAGTAATTATCTAAGGACGTATCCATTGATAATTAACGAAGGAAGATTTTGTCAATAAAATTATCGACGACTTCATCCCTCAATAAATAATACCTACTATAATTTTACCAACAAAATTTTACCTGTCGAAAATATTGATTATCGATGGATTTCTACATATGCTGACAGAAGGTAACGGTCGATAATACTTTTTTTTATAATGAGAAAGTGAGAGAGAGTATAACTGTGATTGCGGAGATTTTTCAACTTTAAATTTGAATTTTAGATTAAAACTAATTTACAGTTCCTATTCACGTTCACAAAGCTGTACAAATTCATAACATATAAACGCTAACATAAATAAATTAAATACTATTAAATACTAACAAATTTAATATTTTGCGTTGCATTAGAGTCGACTAAGTGGATTCTATTAGCATGAACTAAGTTGATGTTAATCTCAACATTAACACATATATTTATTTATTTAGAAAAGTTTAAAATGATTTTATATTTTCTTCAATAAATAACCTTTTATGTGCGGAGAGTCGAATAAATCAATTCTATTAACCTCAAATATTAAGTGGAGTCTATTAGCATTAAGTGAATGTTAATATAAGACTAACACAACTATTTTTTATGAAAATTTTTTTAAAAGTAATTTTATGTCACTTTAGCTAACTCTAATAACATCACAATTTATTAGATATTAATATTTAAAAACTAAATTTATATATATATTTTTTATAAGTTGTGCATGTGTTTTGTTAGTGTATATGAAATTAATTTTTTAGTTTAAGTCTTGAATTTTAATACTCTCACCTAAATCCAAAAGACACATGTCCTCGTTACTGAAATAACATCAGGATAAATTAGTCTTTTCAACGCAATAATAATTTTTAAAAACAAAAACAACTAATAAGGTAGACCAAAGACAACGTGAGAAAGATGCTAACCAAAGAAAATAATTATTAACAATGTTCATTAAAAATATTACAATATGCTAAATAAATATATTAAATCAGTATTCAATTGCATTAACTTAAGATCCACCAAATCAACTCTAGATATAAATAAAATAATAGTGAATTTTCACTCGTTATGTTCGTAACCATACCTTTACCTCCTTAAGTCTGAGGTAAAGTTGACACGATCTTCCGAACAGTGTGGGCATTATTTGTCGTTTTGTGAAAACTTTTAGTTGACATTAATTAATATTATTTTTCTTTAGTGTTAGAAAATGTTATCACTTTTAAAAGAATGATTAGGTTTCATGACAGTGAATTTTCTGAGAGAAATATCCGAGTATTATGTGAGTAATGAGATATTATAAAAATATATATCCAATTTTATGCTCTTTTATTTATCGAGTTAATCCAGGGAATCCTAGGATGGTGTTCGGTAACCATTAATCTATTTATATGCTCATTGTTGGTTTTTTCCTCCTTCAAATAAATTTAAAGTGATATAAAAATTGAAATCAAATATATGAATTTGATTTTGATAATTTTTTAAAAAATAAATGTGTAACACCTATTTAATTAATAATGCTAATTAAAGAAAATGTCAGACAAAATAATATTGGAAACAAAGGTCTGAAGTATAGATACTACTTCTTACAATTATCCAAAAAAAATCAGAATAAAAATTTAGGCATACTAAGATGCCAGTAACCCAAGTAGAGTGAGAGTCGACAGCTTAGAAAATGAAGTGCCAAGCAAGACAATACATGGGTCGTGGCCCTAAAAGAAAGCTGGAAAACCAACCCAGAGAGGCTAAGCAACAGAACCTCCATCACCTTGATGACCACGAGGAGTTCTCGCATCTGCTCACATCAATAAATTGATGATCATCATATAAAGAAGAAAACCACACACAGGAACACAAACAAACATAAGGATAAGCTAGAGTAGAAAACAATTTATCATACAGTTACATACAATTTCACAGTCCAAGATGCATATGTCAACCAACCATGTTATGACCTTTCAAACAATACACTAAGACTCAAGACACGACTCATCCGGATACATATAGTTAGTCAGATTCAGCGGATGCTTGCACTTGTAGTGGCCTTTCCTGCTATACCGAGCTACTCTACACTAGTGCATTTTAGAGTTTTTACATCGCAGTATATGCTTTGGTTCTTGCGCACCCGCTGCATATAGACATGCGGTGGCATTTTTGTAATTAAAGGCACCTTTTATGCCTCGGTTGTTATACTAACCGAGGCATATAGCTTAAAAAAATTTACGAATTCGCGCTGTTCACAAAATTTGAAAATTTTTAAC
>Ga0099823_1007557_pt1 | contig 11040 bp, 6 predicted proteins | sample CowpearedBW_FD_76831 | JGI IMG/M metagenome (GOLD analysis project Ga0099823, IMG submission 76831) | Root nodule microbial communities of legume samples collected from California, USA - Cow pea red BW | ecosystem: Host-associated > Plants > Roots > Nodule | place: USA: California | collected... | reverse complement strand
TTTTGAAAAGGTCAAATTCCAGCCTTATTATTATTAGTATTTGTATTGATTAATTCATAAGCTACACAAACACTATTTGATGTTATATAACATCAGAATATTGTTGATTAATGCGAATTTAATAATAAAAATTTCTAAATATCAAGTTTTTATTGTGTTTAGTTTAATTGTTTGTTTGTCGATTTATGTTTAATTGGTTTTAATTTGTTATTTAAAAAGAAAAAAAATATCTTTATTATTTTACACTGTTTAACTCTTTCTTTCTAGTATTTCTCTATTGTACATAAGAGGTAGGATTCCAGCTGATAATTATCGTATGATTCAGAAATTGAAAGGACAACCGAGAATCAACAGTATCATGAGAAGACTTTTCAAAAAGGAGCAAGACAAGTTTCCTCCACATAAGCAGAAAGCACAACAAATTTCTCATATCACTTTCATATCGAATCATCAAATCAAGAAGAAGAGGTGGATATGGCTGGAACAAATGAAGGACAACGAACTTTAGGGGATTATTCAACCTCAACCAGTGCAAAGTTGTGTTTTGTGTGGTGAAGATCATGTTAATAAGCAATGTACTATAAACCAGTGCAAAGTCTTTGGTTAGATTTTGACTTTTTCACTTGATATTCCTTTTTCTCCTTTTGTTGAGAATGCAACACTCTAAGTCATACATTGAGACGAGAAGTTCAAATTACTTCAAAATGCGAACTTAGTATGTTTATTTGACTTTTGATATCAATTTGCCCATTTGCAGATAATGAAGAATCTAAGTCTACTTGTATCTGAATCAACTTTCTTGCCCAGTTATGCAAATAAACATGTCACAAACCAAACTAGTTTAATCCACACTCTCTATGCATCTTCTCAAATTAAAACAAACTAAAACTTTACCTTATATAAGCCACGAATTATTCAAAGCACAATTCACATATAAAACCACTCTAATTTATAACAAGTTGTTCCTTAAATAGAAAGAAAAAAAAAAACTTATATCTCTGCAGTCTCCATTTCAAGCAGCTGAGCTATGCTTCGCATGGTTGGTCGAGATTGAGGGTTTGTCTTTAAACATGAAAGAGCCATGTTGACAATCAAATCCACTTGTTTCAAAATATTGTTCTTGGAAGGAGGCATGAGACGAGGGTCTAAAATCTCTTTCATGTTTACTTTCTGTTCACTACAACTTTGCATGTAGGAAACAAGATCACCAGGGTGCTTTCCCGTCAGAATCTCCAAAGCCAAAACGCCAAAACTGAACACATCACATTTCTCGGTCACTGCCATTGTGTAAGCTAGCTCTGCACCACAATCAATAATAACAATAACTCAAAACCTTAAGACAATGAATTTATGAATTTTCATCGTCAACTGTGTCATTTTTATAGATGTTAGACTTGGACTCTTTCTTAGGTTTCCAACAATAAGAACTAGAAAGTTGTACTTGGTATTTCAAAATGTACTAATAAATTTGATACAAAGAAGAGTGAGGCAAAGTTACCTGGAGCAGCATAACCATATGTGCCGGCAAATGATGTCCAAAGGGGAGAATCTGGTTTCAGAAACCTCGCAGTTCCAAAATCTGAGACATGAGCTGAAAGATCGAATGACAGCAAAACGTTCTTGCTTGATATGTCTCTGTGAATTAAAGGTGAAGCGCAATCATGGTGCATGTAGGACAAAGCGTTTGCTACACTTGTGATAATTTCAACCCTTTTGTGCCAATTCAGCTTCAATGCTCCCTTCTCATCTCTCAGCATGTCAGATAAGTTCCCACTGTCCATGTACTCATAAATCAGAAAGGTGTGAACCCCTTCAGAGCAAAATCCATAAAGCTTCACAATGTTTCTGTGGCGTGTTTCAGTCATGGCTTTTACCTCATTCTCAAAGGATTTTATTCTCTCAAAGTCTAAGTTGTCTGAATCACACTTCAACTTTTTTACAGCAAAAACTTCACCTCCTGACATCTCCGCTTTGTAAACTCTTCCCAGTGCTCCTTCCCCAATGCAATATCGGCTATCAAAGTTCTCGGTAGCTTCAATTATGTCTCTATACACAACTCTCCCATTGAAGTACCAAATTGAAAATGGATTCAGTCTACTGAACGAGTTTCTTTGCCTAGGAGCTCTTGATTTTCTCTTGCAGCTGAAGAAAAAAATCCCAACTAACACCAGAGAGATAAAAAGAGCACCTCCCAGGGAAGCTGCAATAGGGATCACAGCCTTGTTTCTTTTACTTGATCCACCCTCAGGTTTGGAGAGAGAAACAATACAAGGACTCAAGCCCTGAATGTGGCCACAGAGATCTTTGTTGTTGCTCAAATCCAGGGAATAAGAAGAGTTGAATATGCCACCTTCAGGAACTGGACCCTCCAAATTATTGTTGGAGAGGTTGATTTCTGACAAACTCAGCACTTGGCTGAGGGAATGAGGAATAGAACCTGACAGATTGTTGTGAGAGATATTCAAGCTTATCAAATTTGAAAGCCTTCCAAGATCACCGGGAATAACTCCTGAAAGTGAATTGTAACTCAAATCCAAAAAGTATTGTAAATCTGCAAGGTTTCCAATTTGGTAGGGGATTGTGCCATTGAATTTGTTGTTGCTGAGATTTAAATTCTGCAAGTTGGAGATGTCCCCTATCTGCTTTGGGATTGATCCCAACAGCACGTTCATGGACAGATCTAAGGACCTCAAACTGGAAAGTTTTCCAATTTCTGGTGGTAACACACCAGAGAGATTGTTGTGACTTAAATTTAAGTTGTACAAGTTGGAGGAATTTCCTATCTGTGGTGGAATCTGTGCTAACAACTGGTTGGAGGATAGGTCAAGTTCTTGGAGTTGGTCCAACTGAAAAATCTCAGCTGGAATGTGACCACTTACTCTATTTCCAGCCATGTTGAGAAATTGCAAGCTTTTGCAGGCACCCCAATTTGCAGAAATGCCACCTTCCACCTTGTTATAGCTGAAGTCCATGTAAGTGAGGTTCTGATACACTCCAAAATCCTGATCCGCAAAACCTGTGAGCTGGTTGTATTCAAGTCGAACCCTGAACAAGGAAGAACAGTTTCTAAGGCTTCTTGGAATTGGGCCAGTGAAACTATTAAAGGCTGCACTAAAATTTACAAGCTTCCCACTTTTGCACACTTCTGGTGGCAATTCACCAACGAAGTTGTTCACAGCAAGATGCAGTACAACCAAGGAAGACAAGTTTCCAAATTCCTGGGGAACAGTACCATTTAAGTTGTTGTCGAAAAAGCGCACATCGGTTAGATTGGTTAATTTACCAATACTTGGAGGAATAGGACCTGAGAGTTGGTTTTGAGGCATTCTGAGAATGCTTAAATGCGTGCAGTTGCCTAGAGAAGGAGGAATAGGGCCATTGAAGCTGTTTCCATCAAGAGCTAGCAGAGTCAAGTTTCTAATGTTCCCTATTTCATTTGGGATTCTTCCACCTAGCAGAGTGTCCTGAAAGAGAAGGTTTCTGATACCAATGAGGCCAGTTTTGGGGGTGTCTGATCCATCAGGAAAAAGGGTAGGGTCTAACACCCCTGATATATCATTTCTTGACACATCAAGCTCAAAAACATGAGTGAGATTGGCAATGGAAAGAGGCAGAGTGCCATTGAGATAGTTGTCGGAAAAGTCAAGAAACTGAAGGTTTGAAAGCAACCCAATGTTTTGTGGTATGAGACCAGTGAGGTTGTTTACTTTGAGATCAAGACGAAGAAGGTTGGGAAAAACAGACAAGTTGAGATTTTGAAGGGTACCTGCAAGTCCAGTGTAAGCCAAGTTTATGACAGTGACACTGCCTCGGGAATCACAAGTGATACCTCGCCATGAACATGGAGTTTGAGTTGTTGCAGTGGAGTTCATCACCCACGACTCCAAAATGGGTTGGTTGGGTAGGCTTTGTTTCCACATAAAAAGAGCTTCAAGTTGTGTTAACCCTGAAGTGGCTTCACACAGAGCCAGCAAAAGCACCACCATAGCTGGGATTGCTAATGCATAACACGTATGGTTATTCATTGTAATGTTGATCAGAAACTCCTTACTTGTTTTGGAATAATTACATTTGATCACTCTCCGACCATATAAATAGCCATTAATATTCATTCTCTTAGATTTTGATCATGTTATACATCACTGTCATTTATCTTCGTTTTTCCTGTTGTATCTCTGTCAAAGTGTGGATGCATGATTTTGGTTTGTTTCATGGAGACATTTATGGGCTTTGTTTTGTCCCCGACGACCTTGGTGGCATAGTTGACAATATAGGAACGCGTTTATGGTTTATATGAGAATGGTTTAATCATTACGTTTAAAATTGACTACTCAGTTATGCGAAGGTCCTTCTTCACTTAAATCTTCGTCTTCAACAGGGATTCTGAGAGAGAGTGATGCCGCCAAAACAGATTTCCACCAACCCTGCATGTGTGCATGCACATCGACCGTGATGATGTCACTTAGTTCTCACCTTTACATCACTTCACTTTTCTTAACTATCGTATTACTATCTTTTTATTCCAATTTCCAAACAAATAATTAATCCTTCTATTTGTAATATGCTATATAAGCCTTTTCTATTAGACCGTATCGGTATAGTTGGATTATATATTCTTTCATATATGGGTTATGGTTATACTTATTGATTATTAGATTGTGGTTTCATATAGTTATATGACATTAGTCTTACACATATAAGGTATTTGGCACCAGTTTTACAACAAAACCTTAAGGCAATAGTGTTATGGGTCTTTATTTTTAGATAGTGTTTAATTTTGTCTTTTCTATCCAATGTGGTATGGTTATGCGGTCAGTCACTCTAAACTATCGACTCTGATACCACTGTTGGGTTATATATATTTTTTCATATTGGTTATGGTCATTGAGAGATTGTGGTTATATATATATATATATATATATATATATGACATTGGTTTTACACATATATAAGGTATTTGATACCACTTTTATCTCAAAACCTTAAGGCAATTATTATAGATCTTTATTCTTATATAGTGTTTAACTTTATCTTTTTTGTCTAATGTGAGACTTTTGATTCACACTTTAACTATTCCTGATAGGTATAATTGTGTACTTACAATATGCATAACCATGAACGTAATAAGATCAATGATTTTCTGTATATAATGAACTATAAATGTAAAATAGCCCAAAAAAAAATAGTGCAAACCCTCTATTTCTCTGAAAATGTTACTGGATTCCATATTGGGCATTAGTCAAAGTCGATGGTGCCAAATATCAATTTCCTCTTTTAATTAACCAATAAATTTGTAGAAAAAAAAATTGAATAAGTTTGAAATTCATCATGCATTCTAATCATATAAACTTAACTTAAACAAAAAATAATTAGATATGTTAATTATATTTCAAAAGTATATTTTTATTTATCTCACCGTATAATCTCAAATAAAAGTATTGCTTCAAACTCGTGAATTAATCAATTCATCACATAATTGAGTCTTGAAAAAAATTTAATTTTTCTTATATATGAGTCAAACTGAATTTGAATCACTTGATCTGTGAAATTAATGAGATTGAGTTGGATTAGAGATTGATTGCTCCATAATAAACCAACAACAATCATCCTTTATCATTTTCTACTATTTTTTATAGTTTTTATTATATATTTACTATTTTTAATTACCTAAGTTGATAATTTTTTTAAATTATAATATTATTCAATAATATTTAAATAATTCAAATATTTAATTTATTATTTTATTTTTGGTTTTTTATTTATAATAATATTTAATGAAATAAATAAATACCTTAATTATATTACTAAGAAAAAGTCGAATTAATCCTCTGACCATATAATATATAAAAATTGAATTAAAAAATAAAATATTTTTAAGTCACATCCAACCTACCGATCCATGGTTAATTGAACTCAATTCAGAAATGTTTAAGTCACAAAATAATAATCAAATTAAACTCACTCCAATAAAAAAAAATGCTACGAGAAAAAAAAAGAAGAGAAAACAATATTACGGTATCATAGGAGATTGCATTGACTTCAGCAAGAGTGACATATATGCACTCTCCACCAGAAAAGTAAATAAAATTACCAAATTCCAAAAGTACCAAATAAATACATTCACTGATAAAACTTTAACCATTGTTCACATTGCAACTTAGTTTTAAACCATTCCACCAATGTGACCACATACTTACGAAAAGGTAAAAAATATAGGAGTAACCACAAACTAAACCATGTAGCAGAAATCACAGTTACGTGTGATGTGTCTGTTTTTATTTGCAACACAAAGAACAACCCCCGCAAATAAATCACAGATAATTGTGGCAACGTGGAACATCGTATCCTTGTCTCCTTTCACCTCCAACCACTTCAGAAGTTTCTCTTCCCCTCTTACATGGAGCACTCCCAAGACCTCTCCTAATCACACCCCTTTCATCATCTATACCTACAAAGTTACATGCATCTCAATATATTAAGATTCATTGTACATAAGAAGTGAACTTTAAGTCTAACTCAATCCTATAAAATCGATGATGAAGTCGACGTGAGACTTCCAATGATTATTATAATTTCAAGATAAATCTATTAGAGAAGTAGTTCACTTACCTGCATAATTAGCAGCAAGGTTTCTCGCTGCAATTGCTTTAGCAGAAAAACTGAACAAAAAACAAATAAAGAGAAGCAGAAGGATGTTTCTCTTAGTCTTAGAGGCCATTACTGTGGTTATTGTGAACTCATTCATCAACGCATGTCAACTTTATATTAACCCAAATATGTGGTATATGCTTCATATTCAAGCATTTTATTCAATTATTTGCTTGACTCTGATACCTAGTTTCTGCGCAGTTTACAAATTTCTTCAATTAAATAGACCTTTCAGTGCGTTAGGCCTGGATGTTTCCGCGTTAACTGAGTCAACGATTGTCATAAACGAGAATCGCATTAAAATAACCATTCTTCATTAATCGTTCGTTTCATCGTCACATAAAAAATATATATATGACAGCAAGTCTGGCATGAAAAAGAAAATGAATGGTGACAGGACTAGTTCTTCGTTTTGAAAAGGTCAAATTCCAGCCTTATTATTAGGATCTGTATTGTTTAACTCATAATTTGATGATTAAAATAAGAAACAAATCTTATTCTATCACTACTTTTCGCATATTGGATATTAGATAGATAGATTGGATTTATTCTTGTGTTAGTGAACAATGTGTTAGTTAACAGTTTCAAACTTAACATGTATATAAACGCCGTGTCCGTGTTTTATGTTTTTTCAATTTAGCCATATCTCTGTATCCGTGTCTGTATCGTATCCGTACCTGTGTCCGTATCCGGGCAACATAGTGAATAAGAGACATTTCTCGATCCTTCAACATGCAATGTCTTGAATATAAAATTTATTTTTTGTATTTTTAAAGAAAGAAGAGTGAGTAAATGACAGTGAAGAGCAGTGTTAAATGGGTGTAAAAAAAGTATTGTATTTCCATAAATTGAAGTTAAAATATTTTATTTTCTTATATTCCTGCCTTTGTGGACTTTTTTCATTTCACATTCTGATACTGATACATCTCCTACCATCGTTATCCTCAGAGAAAATAGATTCAAGTGGGGTTTTCCTAACTTATATTATTCTACGTCTGATTTGACAGGTTCTAGAAATGAAGAGAAGAACATAACATAGAAAGTGCAAACCAATGTTCCTAACCATAATTTAACGAGTTTTAATTTAAAGTGTTATCAGATGTAGATAGATGATTTATAATGCTTTTAATTACAAACATTGTCAGAAAGGTCTAATAAGTAAGCTAAGGTCATTTGCAAGTGCAATTGCCAAATCAATGGAAACAGAACAAATCGCCATGAACAAAATATTCTAACCATTTCATTCAATAAATTGCTATGCAGAAAGGGGAAAAACAGTCACTGTGATGAGGGATGATATGATACAAGATAAGTGTCTACATAGACAAATACAAAAATATGCATTTGAAAGTTGTTTACTGCTATGACAGAAAAGAAAGAAAAAACATAAATAATTGTGTGCTATCTCATATCAGCACGCATCCATTTCAAGGAGTTGAGCTATGTGTCGCATAGTTGGTCGAGATTGAGGATTGGTTTGTAAACATGTAAGAGCAAGGTTTGCAATCAATGCCAATTCCTTCAAAATATTGTCCTTGGAAGGAGACATGAGACGAGGGTCTAAAATCTCTTTGAAGTTTATTTTCTGTTCACTGGTACTTTGTATGTAGGAAACAAGGTCACCAGGGTGCTTTCCCGTGAGAACCTCAAAAGCCAAAACTCCAAAGCTGAACACATCACATTTCTCAGTCACCGCCATTGTGTATGCAAGCTCTGCAGCACAGTGAATATTAGTCAGTCTCCAAAGAACAAACAAGTTGAATTTCAAACTGGCCCTTAAGAAGTGATCTTTAAGACAATACACATTTCGAACATGAGACTAGACATTAACGGGTGATCCAGTAACAACTCGATCGTCAGTGACACACAGTAGGCTCAACAAACAACAAATCTCATTAGAATAGATCCTAATCCATGACTCTGATATTATGTTAAGAGGTGGATTTTATGTCTGACTCAACCTTACAAAACTAATTTGTAAGACAAGGTTTGCACCTACTTATATATTATAAACTCGTTTTACCTTTAGTCGATATGAGATGTTCAACTGAACCAAAATTTTACAAAATAAATTTCAAAGATAAATAAGAGTGAGACAAGGTCACCTGGAGCAGCATAACCATATGTGCCGGCAAATGATGTCCAAATAGGTGAGTCCTGTTTCAGAAACCTTGCAGTTCCAAAATCTGAGACATGAGCCGAAAGATCGTAGGAGAGTAAAATGTTCTTGCTTGATATGTCTCTGTGAATTAAAGCTGGAGAACAATCATGATGCATATAGGACAAAGCGCTTGCTACACCTTTCACAATGTCAACCCTCTTAGGCCAATCTAGTTCTAACGCCTCCTTGTCATCTTTCAGCATGTCAGATAAGTTCCCTCTGTTCATATACTCATAAATTAAAAATGTGTGCATCCCTTCAGAGCAAAATCCATAAAGTTTTATTATGTTTCGGTGGCGTGTTTCTGACATCGCTTCTACCTCATGCTGAAAGGTTTTTATGCTCTCTATGTCTAAGTTTTCTGCATCACACTTCAACTTTTTTACTGCATATACTTGACCTTTCATCTCTGCTTTGTAAACTTTTCCCAATGCTCCTTCCCCAATGCAATACTGGTTGTCAAAGTTCTTTGTGGCTTCGATTATGTCTCCGTACACAACTCTGCCATTGAAGTACCAAATGGAAAATGGATTTAGTTTTTTGATTGAACTCTTCTGTCTTCTAGCTCTTGACTTTCTCTTGCAGCAAAAGAAAACAATCCCAACACACACCAAAGAAACAACAAGAGCACCTCCCAAGGATGCAACTATTGGGATCACAACCTTTTTGTTACTTGATCCACCACCACCAGGTTTGGTGAGAGAGACATTACAAGGCTTCAAACCTTGAACATTCCCACATAGATTTTTGTTGTTGCTCAAATCCACGGCATGAGAAGAGTTGAATACACCACTTTCAGGAACTGGACCCTCCAAATTGTTGTAGGAGAGGTTGATGGATGACAAACTCAACATTTTACCAAGGGAGTCAGGGATTGGACCTGTCAGATTGTTGTGAGAGATATTCAAGCTTACCAAATTTGAAAGCTTCCCAAGATTAGAAGGAATTTCTCCCGAAAGTGCATTGTAACTCAAGTCCAAAAAATCTTGTAAAGATGCAAGATTTCCAACTTGGTAGGGGATTGAGCCATTGAAGTTATTGCTGCTAAGGTTTAAATTCTGCAGGTTGGAGATGTCTCCTATCTGATTGGGGATTGGTCCCAGTAACATGTTCATAGAGAGGTCTAAGGATCTCAAATTGGAAAGCTTTCCAATTTCTACTGGTACCATGCCAGAAAGTTTGTTTCCACTCAAATTTAATTCATACAAGTTGGAGTTTTCAATCTGTGAAGGAATCTCTCCTGATATATGGTTGGAGGATAGGTCAAGCTCTTGTAGTTGGTTTTGAAAAATCTCACTTGGAATGTTGCCATTAACTCCATTCCCAGCCATGCTGAGATATTGCAAGTTTTTGCAGGCACCCCAATTTGCAGTGAGGTCACCTTCCACCCTGTTATGACTGAAATCCATGTAAGTGAGGTTCTGATACACTCCAAAATCCTGATCTGCAAAACCTGTGAGCCGGTTGTATTCAAGTCGAACCCTGTACAAGGAAGGACAGTTTCTAAGGCTTCTTGGAATTGGGCCAGTGAAACTATTAAAGGCTGCACTAAAATTTACAAGTTTCCCACTTTTGCACACTTCTGGTGGTAACTCACCAACGAAGTTGTTCTCAGCAAGATGCAGCACAATCAGGGAAGACAAGTTTCCAAATTCTGGGGGCACTGTACCATTTAAGTTGTTGGTGAAAAAACGCACATCGGTTAGATTGGTTAATTTACCAATACTTGGAGGAATAGGACCTGAGAGTTGGTTTTGAGGCATTCTGAGAATGCTTAAATGCGTGCAGTTTCCTAGAGATGGAGGAATAGGGCCATTGAAGCTGTTTCCATCAAGAGCTAGCGTAGTCAAGTTTCTAATGTTCCCTATTTCATTTGGGATTCTGCCACCTAGCAAAGTGTCCTGAAAGAGAAGGTTTCTGATACCAATGAGGCCACTTTTGGGGGTGTCTGATCCATCAGGAAAAAGGGTAGGGTCTAATACCCCTGATATATCATTTCTTGACACATCAAGCTCAAAAACTTGAGTGAGATTGGCAATGGAAAGAGGAAGAGTTCCATTGAGATAGTTGGTGGAAAGGTCAAGGAACTGAAGGTTTGAGAGGACCCCAATGTTTTGTGGTATGGTGCCAGTGAGATTGTTTACTTTGAGATCAAGACGAAGAAGGTTGGGAAAAACAGACAAGTTGAGATTTTGAAGGGTACCTGCAAGTCCAGTGTAAGCCAAGTTTAT
>Ga0099823_1007552_pt1 | contig 11045 bp, 7 predicted proteins | sample CowpearedBW_FD_76831 | JGI IMG/M metagenome (GOLD analysis project Ga0099823, IMG submission 76831) | Root nodule microbial communities of legume samples collected from California, USA - Cow pea red BW | ecosystem: Host-associated > Plants > Roots > Nodule | place: USA: California | collected... | reverse complement strand
TGGGCATGGCGTTGTCGTTTGAGTGAAACGACATCGCTGTGATGGCGTTGCGCGTTAAATCTGAAGAGGGGAACGAAAGGTGTGGGAAGGGAAGAGAAGGAGAATGACGGAGAGTCGCATCCGAACCGTCGTAGAGGCCATTCATTCCTCTTCTTTCCAAGCCGTTCTGCATCTCACCGGCGGAGCATCTCAGGTTCTTCCTCTCTCTCTCTTTTTCTCTGTATTTGGTCGCATGCAGAGTGTTGAATGAATCAATAGTAATTGGACTTTTTTTTTTTCAGACGGTGGGTTCGTTGCTATCAGTTCCTGGTGCTTCAAACACTGTGCTCGAAGTTGTGGTTCCTTACTCTAAGATGTCTCTCATACAGTTACTCGGAAAGGTCTCTTTCTATTAATCTTCTATGCGTAAATTCGCTTTTCTGTTTCTTCCCTTTTATTCTCACTGTTTTTGTTCGTTCCTGCAGATTCCATCCCAGTTTTGCAGCCAACAGACGGCCGAAGATATGGCTTTGTTGGCTTATAATCGCGCTCTTAAGCTCTCCACGCCAGGTTCATTTTTGTCTCTGTTATTGCCTAGGATAAATAATGTGTAAAAGTTTACGAGTTGTGTGAAACATGGTTGTTTTGGCTTTCTGAAAATGTTTTTATGGATGGATTGCGACTTCATTTTTTTTTTTTTGTGTGGTGAAAAATGGAATAGTTTGACCTGACGTTGTCTGCATTAACCTGTTGATTAGGATCACCAGTTGTAGGTGTGGGTTTCACTGGCTCTTTGGCTAGCAGTCGTCCAAAACTAGGGGAACACCGGTATGTCTGCCTTATTTACGAAAATGGTTGATGAAACCTCACTATATTTAGTTTCAGCGTAATTTCTGAAAAGGTTACCATTGGCCTGTGCATTGTGTTGCTGCATTGGTAATTTGGTATTGAACCAGTTTCCATATCTCAGGCTTACTGTCGTTCCGTCCTGTGATTCCCATTTTGGTTGAACATGTAACATGTGCCCCTTTGTCCTTTATAGAGCCATCTTCTTATTTATGGCAATAAATTCATGTCCGGAAGCTTGTTCTGTGAGATTAACCTGGTACGACCTTGTGAAATTACTACCCTAGGGATTGAAATAAATGGACTCTACTTAAGGAAAATAGGTAGGTTAAATTTTAACGAGCTTTGGTTGGTAGATCAGATTTTTGTTGGAAACACAGAGAAATTGGGTTGGACTTTAATAAGTCAGAAAAAAGGAGCTGCTGGAACCTTTTCGACAGCAATAAGTTTGATAGAAAGCTTATCATCAACGCGAGATTATTGTTAGAGAACATATAATATTTTTTTAATGTTCTATTGCTACTGTTCGCCCTGACTTCCTGAACTTGTATTGGTAGAGGGAAAGCCTTGGCGCAATACTAAGGTTGCTGCCTTTTTATTTGGATATCATGTATTTAGAAAATAGTCTTTCTAATTTTTGTTGTGAGGCCGTGTACATTTGCCCTCCCCAGAGCCCTGGTAACCTTGTGCTCTGGTCAGCAACTTGTTTTAGTCATTTTTGATTTAAAAATGATACAACAAAGACTTGATACAAGCTATGATCAACTACAGAGATGTGCTTTACTTCTGCTTTTGAAGTTACCTCTGGATTTATTTGTGTACATTTTGAGTGCTTGACTATCTGGATCTTGTTAATTTGTTGCATTTTCTTGAAAGAGTCTCTTTTCAGATTCTCAATTGTGTTTTCCCTCTTCTAAATGTGATCTTGGGGGGAAAACTAGTGCCCACAGTCAACTTGTTTAGCTTTCATGTTCATTTGCAGACTTTACATGTCAACAAGGACAGCTGACCAACTTTGGATGTCAAGAGTGACCTTGACTAAGGTGCTATTATCCTATTCTTTCTTAGATGTGTTACTCTAAACTCAATACTTATCATACACACACACACACACGCCCATTCAAATTTTCAAAGGCATAGAATCGAATGTGTAGCTTGCTAAGTTACACTTTTCAAAGATAAAATAAAATAGGCATAAGTTAGCATATCTCGTGCGTGTGTTGTTTATTGTTTATGTAAATACTTTTATTTATTTTTCTGCAAACTGTTCAATTCTAGGGTCTTCGCACACGAGAAGAAGAGGATGGAGTTTCTAGTCATCTTTTGATCAAGGTGTGTGGCAGGTGTGAAAACTGTTGATAATATTTTTATTCTGCTATTTATTTGCACTTAAATTATCTTCTCTCATTTTTTTCACTTTTGAAGATTAGTATAAGAACACTGAAGATCTTGTAAAATGAGAACAGTAATAGTTGGAGGCTAATCTTTACTTTATTCCTTCACAATTGTTTTAAAATCCGACTTTGGTTTGACTTGCTTTTTGCTCTCTTTTTGGTTCTGGTTCTAGGCAATTGCAAATGCATGCAAAATTCGTGCAGCATCAATTTCAGTGTTGAGTGAATCAGATGTATCGGATGAATGTGTAACACATTTCAATGAAGATCAACAGTTAGAGCAACTTATAAATGGTCAAATATGCTTTAAAATTTACCCATTTGCAAATGGTATGGTAGAACCTTTAGCAGAAGCTAAATTATTAGTTACATATACATTCTACTTTCTTAATGATAAATTTTGTTGCAGAGATACCGGCTGAAAGAAAAATAATAATGCCCGGTTCTTTCAATCCATTACATGATGGGCATCTCAAGCTTATGGAAGTTGCTACTCGGTACTTAAACTCATAACATTCGTTAAATGTTCAATTTCTTTATAGTTTAATTTATGAAGGATTAGTCTTAAAATATGAATTGCCTGTTATTTTTTCGAGTTTTATTTTTAAAGTGCTTAATATATATGTGCTTTTCAAGACACTGCACTCCCAATTTGATTTTAGTATTTATACTATAATATTCTATTATACTGATATTTGTTGATAATATTAGTGTTATTTATCATCAGTAGTTTCCGCTGTAGTAAATAAATTATTTAACTTTGACACTGATGATAAAGTATTCTGTCTGTTTAGAAGTTGATATTGTGCCAACACTATAATGATACAATTTCATACCCGATAATTGTAAATTTCACATTATATTTCTACATTATGGATTACAAATCAATATTCTTCTTTTCTATCTAATTAGGACCATATATCTACGCATGATGGTTCATTTAAATTTTGTTTCTTTTGTTCATAATTTTATTTCAAAATTTCTATTATTAAGAAGACATATATGCAGCATTTGTGGTGATGGGTATCCTTGCTTTGAAATATCTGCTGTCAATGCAGACAAACCTCCATTGTCAGTGTCTGAGATCAAAGACCGTGTCAAACAATTTGAAAAAATTGGTGAGGATCTTTTCTACTCTGCCAGATTCTATATTAAAAATGAATAGGTCTTAACCTCTGGTGTACAATTTTCTATGTGAAGAGGATCTACTTCCATTTTTATATGAAGTGATGGGCTCATAACTTTCCATTTTCATGGTGAATACTGAATGGAGTTCACGTGTTTTAAATTCAATAATTAGGATAAGTCATATGACAATATGATATTTGGAGTTTAATACCGTTTAGTGCTTAGTATTATTATTTAATGCACCAACTAAAGCCGTTAATGATTTCTTCAATGGCAGGTAAAACAGTAATTATATCGAATCAGCCTTATTTTTATAAGAAGGCTGAACTTTTTCCAGGCAGTGCTTTTGTAATTGGAGCAGACACGGCAGTGAGGCTTATTAATGTATGAAATTACTTTATGCTTGGATTAACCTTGATTTTTATCGTGTCGTATCCTGCACTTGTTTGAGCATCTGGTTTCTGCCCGATGATGTCATTGTTCCTTACACACACACGCACATATATATTGTTTGTGGACAGTGGTCTTGTTATTGAGGTAAAACATGTTTTACTCGTTCGCATTATTACAGTTGCTCAGGAAACTTTCTTATGGCTGAAGGGGGGTTAGAGCAGTCTGATTGTAGTTAAGGAATAAGTTTACCTTCTTTTTTTTTTTAATAGATTTTATTAATTAATATCTTCAAATTATTATATGTTACTTATGCAGCCTAAATATTATGACGGGGACTACTACAAGATGTTGAGGATACTAATTGGATGTAAAGAAACAGGATGCACTTTCCTTGTGGGTGGTCGGAATGTAGATGGTGCTTTCAAGGTATTACTGCATAAGAAAATATGATCCTAATTATGATGATTTTTTTAAGTTCAGTGTTAGATAGTCTATCATATGTTGTACAGGTTCTTGATGATATTGATGTTCCAGAAGAACTAAAAGGCATGTTCGTCTCCATTCCAGCTGAGCAGTTCCGCATGGATATATCCTCCACTGAATTAAGAAATAGAAGTGGGATGTAAATGATTTTATGGCTATAGATCAGTATATACTCAACGATGAAGTTGCTGACGACAAAAAAGGTGGATGAAATTTTATGGCTATCTATGTCATACTTGGCATTTATCATATTAGAAAAAAATGATGATATATTTTGGTGTCATGATCATGAACGCTGCTGGTTTGAAAAGAACTGTTGAGCATAGTGATTCATAAATGTACGTGTCAGACGGACAGAAACATTCATGCATAAGACACGACACTTAAATTCGGAAGGTGGAGGTGCGCCTGTTTAATGTACATTGTTTCGTAGTTTTCATATAGCTATCAGACAAAAATGTCTTTGCAATGTTGATTGAATGAGTGGAGGATGATTTAGATACAATGCTTTTAGTTAGTGGGGTTTGAGGATAGTGTGTGAATGTTGGTATCTCTACCTTTACTCCTCACCTCACAATAAGAGGCTTCTAGTAATTTTGGGCGTGTTTTAACTGTGCATCAAGTTTAGTACGATGGATTGTTCCTTTGTTTGGAAAAAAACAAACAGATAGTATGACTGAACTGAAAAAAGAGTACCTATACAGCGTGAACTGCGTTTAGTAGAGGAGAAAAATAGATATGATGGAAGTAAATAAATAAGATTAAAATGGACATTTTATTACTAAATTTTAACAACTTTCTCTTATAATATGATGTGTCATCTTTTAAGTGATTTTTAAATATTGAGAATGAAAAAATAAAAAAATGAAAAATCATTTAGAAGATGACACTTAAGATTGTAAGAGAAAGTTGTCAAAATTTAATAGTCAAAAAATCATTTTTCATATTATAAATAGGTAAAAACGGGAACCTTAATTTTTTGAACTTATTTCTCTCATTTACATAAAACAATTAATTTTTTGAACTTATTTCTCTCATTTACATAAAACAATTCTTTTTTCATTCATTTTAACCATTTAACCAAATTCATCCAACACAAATTAAATTATTCCTAACTGGGGCTAGTTAAATTGCGAAAAACTTTTATTTCTGAAAAATTCAATTGGGGCAGTGCTAACGAGTTGGATGAAAACAAAATGTCTTTGTCTAATGTCAAAAGTTTGACATGTCAATTTTGATAATTAAATTCGGCCCAATTAAAACTCCACATATTGAATAAGACTAGGCTGATCTAACTTGTTGCATGTAAAGTAAAAACACGCTAATCTTATGAGTTTATAACGACAAAATTATAAATAATTATTCACTTGTTCTTTTTTAATGAATATACACCAATAAGTGTAACTTTTTGCCATTCTAAATTAAAACCTAGACCCTCACTATTTTTTTCTTTTATGAGAAAGAGCACCCACTCACAACAATCGAATACAAAATAGCTACCCCACCATCCTTGCAATGTATATAAAGAAAAAATTGCTGAAGTCACCTCTGTGACAGATTACAACTTGAAAGCACACTTCTTTTCACAACCCTTTAATGCAAAAGATCTTAGAGGGCCTACCAATAATTATCAGTAATAATTATGTTATTTCTCTTGCATTTTAAGTCAGAGGTACAAGTTTTTCATATATGGCATAAAAAAATACTTCTTAGTTTTAAACCAACTCAAGCAAATTCAGAAAAAAAGTGTTTTATGACAACCCAGTTTTGTGATCAATTACTACCTTCTTATAGTTTATTAAATTGTTTAGTTTTTATTATTATAATTGATTAAGGTACTATGCAATCAGTTAAAGTATATTTACATCACTTAAGTTTGATTTAAGAAGATATGATCGATTAATATATTTTAAAATTTTAAAATTAATAATCATCAATGTATTTTAAAAACATATCAGAAGAACAATTAAGAAAAACTTGTAGAGAATTCAAACTTCAATTTTAAACTTTCCTAACTATATGCAGAAATGATGAAGGTATTTATGCAATCTTCGTAATATTCTCCAACAGTAAAACTAGCTAGAGTATTTATCTGATACTCTAAATTTATCTTTACAAAAGCTTTTATTAATACTTATAACATAATCACCAAATATATCAGAAATAGCACCTTTTAACGTAGTCAGTAAAAACAAATTTTGCAATTATGTATGTGCTTTTTGAACTTATTTCGGCGCTGAAGGCAAATTAGAAAAAAAGAATGAGCTATAATATTACTAAGACACACTCATTATTACATAAACCCTAAATCAAACACTTGAGGTCCACTATTTTTACCTTCCTTTCATTACAGTGAGTTGTCTTTATCAAAACACCAAGACATCTTTGGGGCTTGTCATGATCACTTATTCATTCACAGTAAAAGGGTTGTCGCAACCAGAGTCAAAATATAAAAAAAGCCAAAGTAGAAAAATCATGATACCCTGGAACAGGATAAAGAGAACAAAAAAGAGCATGTATCAAAGTTTAACAGGTGGAGAGAAAGAGAGATACAAAATGATAACTTTCCATCAAGAATATTTAAATTTTAAACAAACTAATAAGAACTTACAAGACTAGATCTTAGGTTCGCATAAGATAACATAAAATTTGGATAAAATGAAAGAAACACATGATCGAGCAGGTCAAAGTTAATTTTAAAAATTAAAGCTTTAATCCTTTAACCAGCAGAGAACACAACAGCTATTATAAGAGGTAATGTTTTGGTCGCTTTGTTCTAGAGATCCAAATGTCTGTTCACTTTGCGTTTGTCGTTTAAATTTCTCTGTGTTGCTAAATTATAATTTTGATATGAAGAATATGAAGAATATAAAGAAGGTAAGAATAAGAATAAATAAAAAGCAGAGACAGGTAGGGTGATTTGATTTCACGCATTTTACTTTGGGTCGTTGGTACAATCAATCATTTCATGTACAACAGCATCTTATACTATTTTGACCACAACAACGAGAAAAACACAACCATGTGCCAAATAGATTCTCTCTCTCAATCTCTCTCGTTACTTAGTTAGTTCCTTAACCGCCGCAAGCTCCGCCACAAGTTGAGCCACACCCGGCGGCGGCGCAGGCTGAACCAGCGTTGCCATTGTTGTTGTCATGGGAGTTTTTGGAGTTCCTGTGTACTCCATCTGCACAGAAGAAGATGATGGCTGCAAGAAGCGACAGAGCCACACATAAGACGAAAACAAGAGTGTGAATTGGAAGCTGTTCTCGACCACCTTGGAGTTGGTACCTCAATTGCCTTGCCATGTTGTTGTTGGAAGGTTATGTTATGATGTGTGGGAAAGATAAAGAAATGGTGGTGGTCGCAACAAACAAATATGGTTACTGTCCCTTCGAACAACGAAAAGGTGACGTGGAACAGTCTCATGCAACCATGGAAAAAGAACATGGACATGTGAATCTGAATGGTTCTAAAGCTTTCAATAATTATAATTATCCTGCTTTCTTTTCACTCCATTTTTCTTTTTATTTCTCTTTCTCTTTTAATAAATTACCCTGCTTTCGATAAATTATATAATTCCCATTTATTTATTTGAATCATAAAAATTTGCGTTAAGTGTCCACATTTAACATGAAAAACCAAAAAGGTGTTCCACGTAGCCACATTTAGATGAAATCCAAGCCTCAAAATCCAACCATGAACTAGTAAGCTAAGATTGACACGAAGAGCTTGGTGGTACTTATCAGAAATTTTATATCCATATCGTTAAAACATTTTTTAAAATTTGGAATCAATTTGAAATCATCGTAAAAATGGAACAAAATTAGAATAATCAATAAAATTGATTATTTAAAATTTTAGTGAACCTTCTCTTGCAGCTAAAATTTCACTCCATCATTATATTTCTTTACTTTTTTTTTTTATTGTTGAAAGAATTGTTATTTCTGAAACAAGAGTTATCACATTCACATATAAATTCTCTGTTTAAGATAGTTCCACATATCAATGCTTTATTTGTTTGACACGTATATGTAATAATAAAATTTTGGTTGAGTTGTTATCTCTACACTTTTATTAGATACTCTTCTCCCTCCTATCACCCTTTCACTTTCTTCTATGTCTCATCAAATTCTGTAAAACTTTGGTCAACAATTTTTCAATTCCAACTTATCATCCTCTTTCTATTATTAAAATGTTTTCCACTACTTTATCTATTACTGTTATTTTTTATTTAAATTTTGCATTCAGTTAAGACAATTGAATTTCTCAATCATAATATATAAAATTTATCAGGAATTTTTTTATACCTTTCATCTCACTCTTTTCACCTAATTAATCAATGTGTATATCGAGAATATATATTGGATGAGTTTATCTTATTACTGTTTGGGACTAACAGTCTTCCTCAATCTCCACAAGAAAAAAGGATTATCTTATTAATTTTCTATATATTTATAAACAAATAATAATTTGAATTTAAAAATTAAGAAACATATTTTAGAGGAGTAAAAAAAGACTAAACGTTTAAATTAGTATTTTGACAAGACACTTGATTGGAAGAAAATAAAAATAACCTTAAAAATGATTTTTCTTTTTCAATAATAACTTCCAAAAATAGTTACATTTAGAAGACGGTGATTTAACTTTATAACATGGAAGTGAATTGAATTTCAATATTTTTTTTTCTAAAATGTAATTAAATGTTAGAAGTAGTTATATATCACTATATATATCAAAGACATTTATTACTTTAAATTTTAACTTTTAAAAAAGATTGTATATAACGTTATTCTTTGTTAATTTTATTTAAATAAATTAAAAGATACTAGAATGATGGTGTTTGGTGATTCCTACTCCGACAATGTTAGAGTTGTTGATGGGCTTGCGTATGAAGCCCTCTTTTCATAGATATTAGATACTAATCCCTATCGATCAATGCCTCCATCTTTTACCAGTTCTTAATTTTTTTACATCAAAGGTTTATCCAACTTAATTTACATCTCAGTTCATTCGTTTATATTAATTCATTAAAAATAAAATAATAAAAACATAGATCCTAGCTAGCAACTATTTCAAACGAGATCATTTTAAATTTTGGCCTAATAGGAATTTACGTATTTAATGATAAGTGAGAATAGGGTAAAATTGCAAACTCAGTTTTTTTTTTAGACCACGTGAATATAATTATATTCGAGTTAAACAGGACCATTATTTTTAATCAAAGTTAAGTATGACTACTACGAATAATAAAACCTTTTTGAAATAAGGAAAAAATATTTTTGACACTAATTACACACAAATATTTTGATCATTAAAAAAAACATTTTATTTGTAAAGAAAAAGAGATTGAAGTGTTATGACCAAAAGAGATGATAGTCCGAATTAGTTAAAGCATTATGTATTTTTCTTTAATATTTCTTAATCTTTCTTTATATTTACGGTCTCTTATCTTTCTTGTCTAGATAATCATCTATTAACTCTTGCTCTTAAACATGATTCTTTTCATATTTTTAATTAACATTGAACTATTACCTATTAGATCGTCATTCAATCTAATGATTTAATCGATGTTGGGTCTAACATCACACAATCTCTTTAGAGCATATTTAGTTACACACACAATTAATTTTAAATGAGGTGAATAAATCGATTTTGTTGACGGAGAAGTTGTGATAAATAGTTTATCTCATGAATCTCCTTCTTCAAAACTAAGTTTAAAAAATAATCAAACATGATTTGAATAATTTTATATGCTTTAAAACCAATTTTGGATGGTTGGGACTCGAAACCAAACACCGGTGTGTTTGGTTTAGTATTGATGTATAATTAAATTTTCAGCACAAAATCTATGTATGTTTGGTTTTAAAATTAATTTAAAACTAAAAAATTCAATTTCAAAGAAAAGTTACAAACTTCAACTTTTGCATCTATGAAATCGATTCGATCAAAATTGATTTTTCAAAAGCAACTTAAAAAATGATAAAGTTAAAATGATATTTTTCTTAACACTAACACAATGGGTCTTGATTTACCATCAAAGTAAAATAATAGATGTATTGAGTGTAGAAATTTATTAAGCTTCAAAATAATAGTTCCCTTAAAATAATTGACACCATTGTATACTCCACACTAAATTATAATTTTGTTTACAAAAAAAGAAAGGATTAATTATCTTCTTTTGTTTACGAATTGTATTTTCTTTTTTATTTTTGTTTCTCGTTACTTTCTTTTTTTCTAAGAGTCATTTTTTTTAAGCTGTGTTCTTTTGGGTGAATATATTATTCACAAGGAATGAGAAGAGATGATTAGGAGATCAGTAATGTGTTATTTTGGAGGTGATACAAGGTGATGGGAGGAGATGATTAGAGGGATAAACTTAAAATTCAATCTCACTATACAGTGAGATTAGAGGATGACACAACTGGATTTACCAAATTACCCTTCATTATCTAATTTTTGTTACATGTGATTTAGCTGTTAAAATCAATACACGTAGTGATTTTAATTCATTCTCTTAATTATATGTTAACGGTAATAATAATTTATTATGGTTATAATAAAAATTTATTACTTCTAAATTTACTATTAAAAAGAAAAAAAAAAGTTTCCATGTAAATTAATTATTTTCCACCTTATATATTAAATTTATTTTTATACAAAATATATTGTGTTACTCATTTTTTATAAATAATTTTTGGTTAAAATACTCTGTTGGTCCTCGTTTTTGTAGCAAAATCTCAATTTGGTCCTCGTATTTTTAATAGTCTCAATTAGGTCCTCATTTTTGTAAATTAGTATCAATTAGGTCATTTCCGTTAG
>Ga0099823_1007550_pt1 | contig 11046 bp, 10 predicted proteins | sample CowpearedBW_FD_76831 | JGI IMG/M metagenome (GOLD analysis project Ga0099823, IMG submission 76831) | Root nodule microbial communities of legume samples collected from California, USA - Cow pea red BW | ecosystem: Host-associated > Plants > Roots > Nodule | place: USA: California | collected... | reverse complement strand
GTCCTTTGCAGCCTTGAAATCCTCCTCTTTGACCTCAACCCCTGCTTTGGGATGATAAGTGCTCACATTCTTGGTCTTGCAACCTCCCTCTTCAGTGGCCTCGAACTTAATCTCATGTGAAATTGAATCCACTTTTTCCAGTGCACCGTCTCCCTCGATCACTGCGTAGCTGTAAGTCAATTTCTCAGGGTCAATTGCATCAATTCTATGCTTCAAGTGTTTGATCTTATCACCTGCATTCAAGGCATTACCAATAACAATCTCTTTGTCAGTCATTTCTGTTTGAAACCAATATATTTAGAAAACCAACTCTTGAGCACATAAAGGTGAAAACTAATGAGTTCTTAACTTAAGATCACATGGTTAGAGAAATCATTATATGATTTAGAACTACCACTACCATGTGTCTATTATCTTCTTTGATCTTCACACGACACATAATTAGTCACAAATAGCAACAACAACAAAAAATGATAAAGTGAAAATCAGTGTGAAATGGTGCAACTGGCCTTCAGCAATGGTTATCTCCTGAATGCTTCCGGGACCTCCATTTCCTTCAACCAATTGAACATTCTTAATGGCCTCAGGCATGAGTTTGGGAATGAGGTTTGGAGCATCAAGGATCAGAGCCTTGAACAACCTTCCTGGCTGGACAGTGCTAGTAAACTCATCTGTGAAAGTAAGAGCCCCCATGCTGCTTACAAGTTTGAATTGAACTACAAGATATTGATAGAAACTTAAAATTCTATGAGCACTAGGAAATGCAGTGATGTGAGATATCAGAGATGTGTGTATTTATAGATGAACAGGATAACAAAGCAATTAATGCCACATTTGACAATGTTTCAACAAACTACGAAGGTGCATTTCCCACTATTGTAAAGTGGACCGTCCCTTTGCATGCCTTATTAATTCCAGTGCAAGTATTTGTTTCGTTCACCAAAGTAAACATCTAATAGGACAATGCAACCTGTGACCCTAATGCTCCTAAATCTATGCAGTGAATGATATTATGAAATCACATACATGGAGTAGGCTGATTAATAAAATACTCTAGTATGGTTTTTGCAACATTTTTCATTGTAAAAATACTAAGACCTTAACATTTTTAGAGATTAAGACCTATCCAAGGTGTAATAGATTCCAATATTTCCTCAGCATGACTTCAACATATGCGCACCGACTCACCGCTATTTTAAGCATGTCAAACATAAATGAGGGGGTTGGATTTTCTATTTGAGTCTCCAATGCAGTTGAGAATTTATTACCTGCAATTTATGCACCCACTTTGTGTAGGCACAAGGATCTCAATTTAACTAAGAAGCAAATACAAAAATCTTAAGAAATATAAGTGGTGTGGAAATGGATCTAGCCTCACAAAACCAGAGCAAATTACAGTAAAACAATAAAGAATCATGTTCTTTCTCTTTCACCATCGTAGTGCAATGGTTCTCCCAAGTGATCATGGTTGCTCTTTTTACACATCAGAGACCATAGGCTCATAGTGTGCCTACCTGTTTGAAGTAACAAGCATCTGGAACTCATTGATGAGTTTCCATTCCCCTACCTTGTAACAGATTGCTTTAAACTTTTAATAAGTTGTTTGACTATTTACTGGAAAAAAATAAATTCTATGTAGATAAATAGAAGTTGATTGAAGCCTGTCTTAATTAGTGGCCGAAATAGGTAGTTGTGGTCTCCATTTCTAGTTCAGCATCATTGTCTCTGTAAAGGAAAAATTACTGCTGAAGAGCACAAAAATGTAAATGTAATGTCAATCCAAGGAGAGAAAATTAAAATGATTAGGATCAGAGTATTTTTAATAATTATAATCCACTCAATAACTACATTAAATCAGTATTTTTAGTGGCTATTAAGATAGTTAGCCTCTTAAATGTATTAATATATCATTTATCTTTTTTTTAAATTAAATTTAATATCTGTTTAAAAGAAACATCAATGGTTGAAAATAACTGTCATAATATAAGTATTTACCATAAATAAAAATATAGTTTATTTACTTAAAATATTATATCATAATTTTAATTTATATAAAAAAAATATTTGCTTATTGTATATTATATATTGTACAAAATACACATAGTCAAGTCCATTGAACAAACTAAAATAATATATGTCTGATGGTAAAATAAAAATACTTACACAATTTGATGAGTTAATAATTAAATATTACTATCAATTTTTCGTAATAAATTAGGTTAGAACTACGTTAAAATGACGATAAAAATGTATTCATAATAACATGTTACATTGAAAAATAAATAAATAAAAGTTTATACAATATTAATGTAAAACTTTCTTATAATAAAATCAACACAGAAGAAGTTACATGGAATTGACAGTGAAAATAATTATTATATAAATCAATAATAAATTTGAAATATATATATATTAATTTAATTAATTAAGTTGTATGCTTGATTAATAATTTTTAGTTGAAGGACAACACAAAAATTTTATACTCATTTATACCTAACAAAAATTTCATACTCATTTATACCTATCAAACTAAAATAAAATTGTTTTCTTTTACACTCATTTATATGTTCTAGATTACTTCCCCCAATTTTCTTGAATGAGATAAATTAGGAGTCTGCTTTCAAATTATTCAACTCTACTGCATAGATATCCCCAATTTTATTTAAATCATACAAATTCAAACAAATATCACTGACAAACATTTTTTCTTCTTGCACAATAAATTCACCGCCGGATACAGATCAAATTTGAATCAATATGAATACTAAATAAGAGTTGCAACAAATTCCCAAAAATTTATACAGAAATGAGTAGTAAAAATTAGGTTAGGGAATAAGCTATTGTTGGTGAGAGGAGAGGCAGAGGGAGAGAGAAAACTGAGCCTGTTGGCATTGCCGGCGCTTCAGAGCGGTGCCGGCGGTGGAGCAAAGGGTGCGCACCGCCTCCGATTCTTCGGGACACGCCGACGAAACAAGGCACATGGCCAACGCCTGGTTAAGGTGGCGACACGCTGAGTCGCGACTCGGACCTGCCGGAATTCGACGGTGGCACTCTCGCAGAGCGTTCTCCACACGCTCGCACGTGTCTTCCCTTCCCATCTTTCTCTTCCTCGTTCGTTCCAGATCGCACAATTGACATTGAGCATGCTTATTCTCACTACCGATGATAGTTACTCTAAACCAAGAAAGACACTGAAACGACGTCGCCGATTCTAATTATTATATTTAATAAAATAATATAGTTAAATATTAGTGAAAATCTCTGTTTAATGTAGAGTTATGATGTCGATTAAACAAAAATTATAATTAGATTTGATGTGAGAAAATATAATTAATAAACTAATTTTTATATTTACTTCTAATTTTTGTTTTTAAGGTTAGTACAGGATAATTTATTTTTGTATGTTAGCTGTTCAAGTTTGACTCACACATCTAAATAAGAAATTTAGTTTTCGTAATTTTAATTACACATTACTGGCGTAATACGATAATAAATAAGAAATTTAGTTTTCGTAATTTTAATTACACATTACTGGCGTAATACGATAATATTTTTTAAATATATGTAATATTATATTAGTAGGTGATAATATTATAATATTATTTATTAAAAATAAAGTAAAATATATTATAACAGATAAAAGAATAATCATTAATAAATAAAGAAGCAGAGAAGAAGCAAAAATATCTAATTTTATAAAAAGTTTGTAAAAGTAACGGTCAATTTTTAAAAATTTAATAAATTATATATTTAAAGGGTAAAATCGGTATTTTGAAAAGTTAACACAAAAAAGGAATTCCCTTTATATATTGTTATTTATTAAAAATAAAGTGAAATATATCAGAACAAATAAAAGAATAACCATTAATAAATAAAGAAGAATAGAATAAACAAAGACATCTGATTTTATAGAAAGTTTGTAAAAGTAACTGTCAATTTTTAAAAATTTAATAAATTATATACTTAAAGGGTAAAATCAATATTTTGAAAAGTGGACACAAAAAAGAGAATTCCTTTTTTATATATCGTTATAGATAATAAAAAATTTTTACTTTTGTTATGATTTATTATTCAAACTTAGCAGATATTGATATATCTATATATATAACTATGCATACATGTGTCATTACTTTTTTAAAACAAATTAAATCGTTTAATAAAAAATACAAACAATTTAATATATTATAAATAATATCATAAATAATTGGGGTATAATTTTAACATTGAGATTAAAGTCTGTTTATTTATTAATTCTAAATTTACTACTTTTAAATATTAAATCTAAATTGAGCAATTAAAACTTCATGGCTTAAAACCCTCTCCTTTTAATACAATATATAGACTAAAACCCAACTGCTAATACCAAGTGAACTGAACCAAAATTAACCCAATAAAGTTTTAGTTCCTTTAAATTAAAAAAACAATTGTTGTTAATTTATGATGTCACTAAATATTATATATATATATATAGGAATTAAAGTAAAAAAAAATTTAACAACTAAAAGAAAATTGATAAAACTTTTTGGAGCTAAAATTAATAACAAAATGTATTATCTGAACTAAAAACAAAAACAGCATATCTTCCAATATGAGAAATAATTAATATATTTACGTGTTACACTAAAGTAGACTAATAATTGATTAACATTTAAGTTTTTTTTTTGTTGAACCTAATAATTTATTTAAAAATTTGTTAAATAAATTATTTTTATTAATAAATTAGTTTTATTAATTATACAATTTATTTTTTTTCGCTGTATTTTAATTATGAAAATATTTGTTACTATTGGAAAACTACGGTAATATTTATTATTATTGAAAATTTACAATAATCCATTTAAATTTTTATTTTTTTTAGTTTTACTTGACTTGTTGAATGAGCTTTCAAAATGACCTCTCGAACTATTTAGATCCTTTTACTTCTACAAATTAACATTAATAAGATTATAAACTATAAACAATTTTCCAAGTAAGAAAGAAGTATATTCAATTGAATTGATTATTGTAAACAAACAAAAATCTCAATTGAAACACAATTCCGGGACATTTCAAGTATTATAAAAAAGTTAAATTTAAATCCAACCAATAATGAAAATTGTTTAAATGCAAACAATTGTGGAATTTAATTAAGTTATATTAATAATATTTAAATTTTATGAATAATAACAATAATAAATATATAAGAATCTTCTCCCGCCACTATGAGATAGAATCGTAGATTCACCAAGGAGGCGCTGACATCCCTAATTTATTTTGAAACCACCAAGCACAGTCCAATTCGAAGGAAAAAAAAACGTAAAAAAGATTCGACCTTTTCACCTTCTTTGAGGTTTGAATTTCCTCATCTTCATCCCCTTTTCACCACGCGCTTGAAGTATGGCGAATGCTGCGGAGGATTTCTCGCAATTCGGGATTTCAAAGGAGGTGAATTACTTTTTCCTTTCTTCTCATCACTGACTCTTAAGAATGCACGCATTCTGAGAATTAGGGCATGTTCTTGTTTGAATTGTTTTTTCAGGAAAAGGATAAGCTTGTTGGGGAAGTGATTAGGTATATGCTTTTCAAAACCTATCATAATTCAGGGTGCCCTATTAAGAGAGAGGAACTCACTCAAGTGGTTACGAAGAACTACCATCAGCGTAACCTTCCTACCTTTGTTATCAATGAGGCTAAGGACAAGCTTTCCTCTGTATTTGGGTATGAAATGAAGGAGCTTCAAAGGGCTCACCCTTCATCCAAAGCCAATACTCGGGCATCCCAACAGAGTGAGCATTTCGCCTTTTTCTTCTTTTCTCTTTTCATTCTATTTATGGTTCTGTTAGGACATAGCTTCTCCATCACTTCTTACGCAAAGAAATTGAATGCACTTTCTCTTGTAAGGTTAAACTTATCTCATGAGTATGCTAAAAGAGAAATGCAGTGTATTGGTGTGTAAAAAAGTTGCTTATCTCACATTTGCAGGTATTGCATTGTCAAATAAATTCAGGAACTTTGTACCGAAGTTAACTCAACAAGTTAAACCATATGAATTTCTGCGAATCAAAATTGTTATTTTTGTTGGACTTTGAGGATCTGTGTCCTGAGAATACTTTTACCTAGTAATCGATAGAGACTACTCAGACTAGAGAATGCTTCGGAATTATTTGGCATTGTTTTCTTCTATCTTTGAAAAGTTTAGATACATTTTGAGGAAATGAGTAAATTTAGACTGAATTGATTTATTCTTGTTCACAGCTGGTTGTGTTCCCCGGAGTTTTCCAACAATATTTTAAGTTCTGCCTTCTTCATTTTCTTCTAATGGTTTTATGATGTTTGTTCTTTCAGGTGGAGCAGATTCAAAATCATATATTCTCACAAGTCAACTTCCTCCTGATGTATATGAAAAATATGTTGTGGATCAGAAAACTGCTCATCTATCTGGATTCACTTTTGTCGTAATTAGTATTGTACATCTTGCTGGTGGCAAAATTCCAGAAGGTATGCTATTGTTAATTTAGTGTCACAGTGCTAAAATTTTACATGTATATATCTATATCCACCTCATAAACTTATTGAAGTCAATGCTACTACTACCTTGTTGTCTCTAGACAAATGTTGTAAATACCATGGTTCTGCATTCTTTTTCATTTTGCTTGTCATTGGCCTAAACTTTTGTGAAAGTTTGAAGGGCAATTCTGATGCTGTCCTTTTAACACTATGGAACTCCTGATGAGTGTACTGCAGACAATCTATGGAGCCAATTAAGGAGGATGGGTTTGAGTTTGGGTGAAAATGAAGGAAGTCATCCGGTCTTTGGAAATGTTAAGCAGGCATTGGAACTTCTTGTTCAGCAAAGGTGAAATTTGTTTGACGTGATGGATTTAAACTGCAAGATTTGTTGCCTTTTGTGACACTTCTGATTTCTAGTGACAAGCAATGTTGTAGTTATTTATTCATCCTTTACTTTGTAGGTATTTACAGAAAGACAAAGTTAATGGTCCTGAAGGCAATACTCTATATTATGAGCTAGCTGAGAGAGCTTTAGATGCACCCATGAGTGACAGGGTGAAGGAATACATCTCTCAGGTAGTGTTTTTGAAAAGTAAATTATATAAGTTTGTGGATAGTTCTTTCTTTTTGTTTAAAAAAAAAGAACATTTAACTCAGTTTAATGTTGGGCAACAATAGTAGAGTGAAGATACAGTTTCATTAAGGGCTTATTCATTAAGCTCTTATCACACAAGTGTTCATAAATTTGACCAGGGAACTTATTGCAAGTTTTTTTTTTTTTAAAGAAAGAAGAGAACTTATTTTGATAAACTACACGAGAAACTTATTGAAACAAGTTAAGATTGTATGGTAGTTCTTGATCAATGTAAATATCATGTACTACTTTTAGTTTTGAACAATCCTGTTATTACTTGTGCCTATCTGAAACATGGTTTCTCTTGCAGATTGTGCAGGATAATACTTCGGTGGGTGCTGCCTAAGAGCTAGCTCTTCGTTCTCTCAACTGGGATATGACTATGCTGATAAAAAACAATAGTAGAGAAATAGAGATGAGAACATGGTTCCAATTGATTACTAACTTTTAAGCCCTGAACTCTTCAAGAATCTCTATCTAAATCCTGTCTTCAGCGAAATCTGCAGATGTTAAGATTTAGGTTCAGATTTGTTAATGATTAAAGTTTTGTAAATTTGAAGCTGATTATGTATATATAACAAAGTTTAAGTTTAATCTTATTTTATGTATTTATTGTTTTTTTTTTTTAATTTTAAATAGCTTTTATTTTATACTTTTAAATTTTATAGTTGAGCAAGGTATTCAAATGAATATTTGTATTGTTTTGGACCAACTTTTGACCCGTTTGGGTCCAATGAGTCCATTCTAACCTGAGTAACAGAATGACATGAATCAGCATTCAGATCTTTTAAAAAAATCACACATGTGAGTAAAATCTGCTATGGGAGTGGAATTATTTGGATTTATACTTTAAAGTTGTAATTTGATTTGAGTTTATATTTGACTGCACCTAATAATGTAAAATGATGTGAAGGGTCTTATCCAATCTTTGTAAGAATGGAGCATGGAGTAAGCCTAATTAGAAAACACCAATTGAAAGGAAGCTAAAACACTATCCTTAGAGAAGTTAAAAGAAATGATAATTTTTTTTTTCAAGATAAGAATAGAATGGTTTAACTTTCTTATATGTTTCTCATAGTGTTTATTCTTTTCTTAATGCTTGAACTTGATTTTCTTCACTCCCTACCTTTGATTGTTGTGTGATGACTTTTCTAAAGGAAAAGGAATGAGGCTTTATCAATCTTTTGTTGTTGCTTATTGTTTTCCCCATATACGTTCCTTTCTTGATTCTTGAATTAAGCATTTCCTTTCTTTATTTTTCTTTAAGAAAAAGATTGTTTGACACGATGACCATTTAACAATTTGTATAAGGATAAAATAGTCTTAATAAAATTTAATTTTTATATTTTTAGAAAAAAGAGAAAGTAAATAATTAAGAAAGATAGTGTCAAATAATGATAGTAAAAAAAAAAAGAATAGTGTCAAAATACCAGTGTTTTTTTCCTTTAACTACTATGAGGTGACTTTTCTGAAAAAAAAAGAAGAGGCCATGTGTATATTGTCAAATGCATTTCTTATTCAATATTCTTGAATAAACAGATTGGTCCATTACAATGTATTTATCCCAATAAAAAGAAATGTACTAACTGTACATTAACTATAAAAGAAAACAAGACTTATTATTTTAGATTTAGCTTCAATTTTCTGAATTAACTCTCTTAAATTTCTTTTACAAATACATAACTTAAACTTTAGCTATATCTTCTTTAATCCTTAAATTTTACTGTTAATAATGCTGATAGAGTATATTGAGTCATACTAACATTTTTAGATCGTTAATAAATACATTCTAATTTGTTTCATTTAATTCATTCACTGTCTTCTGACTTGCTACACTTAACTTGCCATTGAAATTAGGATATATGTACTTAAAAAATACTAAAATTTAATTTAAAAAATAAAATTTGAATTTTACAGTATGTTTTAATGATCGATAGATGTAGACATATAACAATATTATAATTCAAACTATCATCACTTATAAATTAAATTTTAATTATTAATTATAATAATGTAAATAAGAAACAACAATAATCACTCATCATATATGTCACCAAAAGTTTACAAGATTATTATATATGGTACACACAAACAAGTCTTACATAATTAATCTCACACTTCTGAATCAAATAATTAAAGTGATGGAAACAACACACAGGAGCACCACAATCCACACACCAAAACCTGTTTCAATTGTAATCAGGATTAGCCAAAAGATAATCATCAACAGCTTTGGCAAACAGTGCAGACATTTGATTGGTAGAGTTGAGAAAGTCTTGTGTGAGTTCAGCATCTCCTTTTGTGTAGTATTTGCGTGTGGCCTTCACAATGCATCCTCCATCAGAATTTGGCACCAGTTTGTACTCATTACACACCTTCTCCAATGGCTCTGTCAGAAGATCCCCTTCAACTATTGTGTACTGATACACATAGTTTTCTTCATCCACCACATCCACCTTTTGCTTCACATACCCTGATCACATACCACAACATTCATCATCACATATTGTTGGGCTATATTTCATATTAGTTATGGTTATAGACATTGAGAGAGATCGTACTTCCATATGAATATATGACATTAGTCTTACACATATAAGACATTTGACACCACTTTTACACTAAAACCTTAAGACAATGGTGTTATGAATCTTTATTCGTATATAATGTTTAACTTTAACTCACATTTGAACTATTCCCGAAACATATATATTCTAGCATGCATGCATGCAGCATCAAACATATTAAGAGCAAACTATCATAAAACTTCACGATGTTTAATCATATCAAGTTCATTTCAAAGATAAACTGAGTTAACCTTCAGGAAGAGTGAACTTCTTGATGGTTCCTGGCCCTCCATTTCCTTCAATGATTTCAACACTTTTAACAAAGTCTGGTAAAGCTTTGGGGAAAAAATTGGAAGAATCAAGGACAATGGCTTTGTATAGTCTTGCAGGTGCCACTGCAGAAACTAGATCACTTTCAGTAGTCACAATTACCATGATTTTTTTACACAGAGGGTTAGGGCAAGAAATTGTATGAAGAAGAAGAATTTGGTTTGCAGATAGAGAGTGTGAGTTTATTGATTGTGGATATGGCATTTTATATACATGGGAAGTTCCCCTAATACGCAAACAAATTAATGTTCAAATTATAATATAGTTCGAATCTGTTTAAACTAATTTGCAGAAATGATAAAGTTATTAATGAAAAACTCAAATCTGAACTTTATATATATAATGTATTGTTTGAATATGATGTGATACTGATAAAAAATATTTCAATTGACTTTTGACCCAATTAATGAAGATAAATATGTAAGTCTCTTTTTGCTTATATATTTGTTTTTGCTTAAAATTATTAAAATATTATTAATTTGACTTACTTACGTCTTTCTTGTATTCTTTATTCTTTTCTTGATTCTCGAAGTTCATTTTATCCCCTCGTATCTTCCATTCCTTACATTGTCTCATATTCTTTATTCCTTTCTTAATTATCGAAGTTGATTTCATCCAATCCTCAACTTTCCCATTCTTGTAATCTCTGATTTCTGTGACATGACTTGTCTGGTAAAGGAAGAGGCTTCATCTTTTCATTTCTTTCGATACATTTCTTATACATTTTCATGTCACACAAATCATAGTCTCTATATTATTCATTAGTACTAATTAAAGCAAAACATGCATAACAAACAAAAGGGTTTCTCTGTTTTAACTGTAATTAATCAGGATTAGCCAAAAGATAATCCACAACAGCCTTGGTGAAGCCAGCAGATATTTCCTTGTTAACCTTCAAAAATTCATCTGTGAGTTGTGCATCACCTTTGGTGTGATATTTTATTCTGCACTTGATCATGCATCCTCCTTCATCATCAAGGTTTGGCTCCAATTTGTACTCATAGCACACCTTCTCCAATGTCTCTG
>Ga0099823_1007539_pt1 | contig 11051 bp, 8 predicted proteins | sample CowpearedBW_FD_76831 | JGI IMG/M metagenome (GOLD analysis project Ga0099823, IMG submission 76831) | Root nodule microbial communities of legume samples collected from California, USA - Cow pea red BW | ecosystem: Host-associated > Plants > Roots > Nodule | place: USA: California | collected... | reverse complement strand
TTTTTTCTATATACAAATATAATATAAATCAAATTTTTATATATATATATATATATATATATATATATATATATATATATATATGAACTACATTAACTATATTTTTTTACCAAGAAAAATAATAATAAAATAAAAGTAGATTACTTGGAATATTCTATCATTAAAACAAAGAAGTACGAAAAGATATTATATCGATTAGGTGAGGAACCGATGTAGTGTCCATCTAACTCATGTAGTATCTCCTAGTATTTTTTTTTCTTAAATTGTATTATTATATCAATTATCTCCTAGATATTTTTTTTTTAAATTCTTACAACACCTTCTAGGTTTTGCACTTTTAACACTTGTTTTCTATAATTTTTGTTAAATTGTTAAGTTTTTTAGCATTTCTCAGTAAATTTTCATCAATTATTTTATTACGCTAAACTTGATATTTAATTATTCTTAATAGTTTTATTTTATTATTTATATTTTATTTTAATTTAATTTATTAAATTATTTAAAAACTCAACAAACATTTTTAATATTTGTATATCATGTTCTTCTTTATTGTTTTAAAAAAAAAGATACTCATAGTGCAATAAGGGCTTTTAGCTCCGGTTGTTTTTTATATTCTGCCTCGATTCCTGAACCGAGGCATATTGGGGTGAGGCCAAAAGGGGTGGCTTTTGGCCTCGGGTGTGGACCAAAGCCATAACGCGTTTTTCTGCCTCGAGTCCTGCCTGAACCGAGACCTGTTCTACACAGCGCTGCAACGCGTTGTTATGGAAGAAGCTAGAGTCCGAGAAACGAGCATACCACACAACATGGAGATCGAATCCAAGTCCTTCTCGCCAAGCAGATCGGTAGCGTCGTCGGTGACGTAATAGTAGGTCAAGCAACCGCCGCGCTCGTGCGTCTAGGTGAGCATGGTGGAGGCGAAGAGGGCGTAGAAGGAGACCCTCAAACCTTTCTACTAAAATGGGATTGCAGCAGATTCATGGCACCCAACTTATCCAAGTTCAACAAAACCCTTAATGCAACTTTCGCAGATCTACGAGCACAGCTCACAAACCAAACCAACCACTTTGTCACGGCGCAAGCAACCACCGGAACAGATCTTGTCTATGCTATGTTTCAGTGTAGAAACTACATCTCCGAACTTTTGCAGATCTGCGAGCACAGCTCACCAACCAAACCAACCATTTTGCCACCGCACAAGCAACCACCACAACAGATCATGTATATGCTATGTTTCAATGCAGAAACTACCTCTCTAACACTAACTGTGCCACCTGTTTCGCCGCCGCCGTCACCAAAATTCACAATTGCTCCCCTAGTTTCAGCCCCTTCTCCAAGGGCGTGGAGGTGCAACGTGGAAGAGTTGGAGTTGCAGGGAGAGAGAAGAGAGAAATGGAGTTTCAGAGAGAAATTGAGAGTGACGAGGAAGAAAAAAAAGAAAACGGTTCGCGTTTTCAACCTTAAATAAAATAGGGCCTCGGTTTAATTAATAACCGAGGCATATCATTGGTTTTGGCACCAGTCCTCTGTCACCCGAGGCCAAATGTGTAAGTTTTTGGCTTCGGGTCTCTGCAATGAAGGCATATGTTAGCTTTTGGCACCTATTTTTTATCAACCGAAGCATAAAACTATTTTTTGCTTTGGGTGTTTTGCGAACTGAGGCATAAAAGTTGGATAGAATTGCAAAAATGCCATCACGCCATTATATGCTTCGGTTTTTTGATAACCGAGGCATATAAGATGAGTTAAAAGCAATATTCTACACTAGTGAATATTTGAGTTAGAGTGATGTTTTTCAGTAATTACTGTGGGACTATATTCCGATTAAGGGAAGTTTATTTCAGTAATTTTTTTAAGATAAAGATATACAATTGGGAAAAAATATAAAAAAAAAACTATAAATTAAATTTTAGTAAGCGTTAAAAACATAAAAAATGATATAGTGACACATATTTTGACAACTTATCTTACAACCATACGTGGCAGGTGAGTATATAATTTTTTTTAATTGAAATTCATTTGCACATTGGCATTGCTTGAATGATAGCGGAAGGCACAAAGGCATAAACCGTGAGTGGGCGTTGTTGAACTAGAGAGCATTTTGTTCGTCATCCTCAATCGTTGATGTTGCTCTTCAACCGGTGATTTTCTTGTTGAATCTGTGTTGTTTATCTTCAACCTTTATTATTGTAAAAACCCTATTCTTCTTCGTTTCCTGTTCTTGTAATTAATGACAACGGTGTGGTTTACCCATTGCACGAAAGCTCTATTGGTTCGTCCACCTTATCCATTGGCGTTGAAATAAGTCGTTTTTGTTGTAGTTTGTAATGGCGTGGTGATAGTAGTGGTGTTACTTTGTGGCTTTCATCTTTGTCGTCGAAGCTAATTAAGGTCACTTATTCGAAAGCTTCTTGGTGGTAAGTTATAAGTTATATTTATTTGTGTGTTTCGCTTGTGATTATTACTTCTATAAAAGGGTTGGTCGAAGATTAGTTTTTATTTGGAATGTAGGTTGTTTTGGTTAGGGTTAACCTTTTGGTGTTGTTATTTTGGTTTTTTTTTTATTCTGAAATGCTCCAGCCAACATTTGTTGTTGGATTAAGCCAAATAGGTAAGTTATTGGGAATGTGGGTTGTTTCAGTTAGGGTTAACCTTTTGTTTGTTGTTGTAGCAAAATATTTCATTGAGTATAGAAAAATTGATTCCTGACTCCATTGTCATGTTGGTGTTGACATGAAGGTGCATAATTTAGTTGATTACTATTTCCTTAAATGGCTGGTAAACGTAAACGCAATTCATTAGTGCAAAAAGGTGGAAAAGGTAGTTAGTAAAGTGAAAGCATTAGTGAGTAAAGTGAAACCATTGGTCAATATAGTGAAAGCATCAATGGAGAAGGATGTGAGTCAAATGTTGCGTTGTAGTAATGAATTAGTTTTGTTTTTTCATATGTTGTAGATTATTATGATTTGTTGTTTATTTGTTTGCATATATTGTAGGTTTGTATTGAACATCGATGTCAAACAAAGTATGTTGTTGTATTGATAACTACCCATTGTTCGAGAATTGAATTGACACCTTTTACATGGTGCTTGAAGTTGTAGAAGGAGTTGAACATAAATTGTACACTCCTAAGAGAGGTTCTTAGTCGATGGGTTCTATATGAGGAATTTACCAAAATTAGGAAGCACTTGGTGAAATTAAGTTGTTTAGATATGTCCATATGTTTTGGGTTGAGTGAAGCTGGTGAGAAGAGGTTATTTTTTACAATGATGTTTGTGGTGAAGTTTGGTCATTGTTCTCTAACAAGGACATCACGATTAAAGACATCATCGAAAGGATAAAGTTGTTGGTTAGTGAAGATGAGCATGTTGATAGTGTTTGCCATCTTTATGTGTTGATATGTTTTGTTGTACTGTATTTCCCTAGGACCTCTAGAATTATAACCAATATGTCTTTTAGGTTATTAGATAACCTTGATAACCTCCAATAGAGTTGGGCGAGTTTTGTACACAATTTTCTGATATCTTCTTTGAATTGGTCATCCAAGGTTTTAAGAGAAATGCTAAATGACCACACGATATTTGTTTCTATTTCAGTAGTTGTGCTTCAGGTAAATGTTTTTTAATTTCAATATAGGTTCTTATGTTTTGCTTTTGACGTATATTAATTATGGTTTTATGTTCGAAGGTTTGGGCAGCAAGACGTCTTTCGTTAGGAGACATTAATGGTGGAAGTAGTTTTCCCCTAATTTTTGTCTTGGTCAATGCTCAGAATGAGGGGAGAGACAACATTAGAAAGTGCTTCGAACGCAATCACGTGTGTGATGTTTTTTGTAACACCCCAATTTTGGGATGTCACCAAAAGTTAGAAAATGAACGCATTTGGCAGAAAAGGATTATCATTGAAAATGTACTAATAAAAAACTTTTAATTTGATTTAAATTACGCAATTCAAAATGTCAATTTGTCTAAAAAATTCAAATAAAAATTGCAAAAAAAAATTACATCGTCTTCAGTATCTGATTTAAAACAACTAAATAAATTATAAGAACTCCCGAGTCCACCCCTGCCTCTCGTCAATCTACTTCATGCCAAAAGCAACTGCATTGTCATATGCTCACGTATAACACACGTGTTATACGATCATTGCACATACAACAAACACACAAACAAATAAATAAGAGTAAGCTAACCATAAACAATGATATATAAAAGAAATTCATAAATAAACATGACAAAAAAAATACTCAATATCTCATCCAAGTAAAACAGTTAAGCATTACAATCACAATCAAGTTTGGGTTTTAACACAAAACCCCAAAAATCCAAACAACCATGCCAAACCAAACAGACTATCACATTCATCTAGAATTCTTAAACGTAGAAATCATAATCAAGCTTTGGTTTTTTTTTTTTGCCTTTTACCCCACAACAACATCTAGATAGATCGATGTGTTCTGCTATCGCAACCAGACTGACTCCCATGTAAAATGTTGGCAGCACCTATACATATTAACCTATATTTCATGCACCTAACAAAGACCCCCCAACTATCACTCACGCACTCAAACTGCTCCCAACGAATGAAACAACTCGCATGCAGATGCTAATGCTCAAATCACAAAGAAGGAATGCACCCACAAACCATTTTACCACTGCACGCATAAAAGAAAGGAACGATTAAGAAAGGAGTGGCTACAACGTAAACGTACCGAGCTAATACCCGAAAATAGAATCACACTAATGCACTATGAAACGTGAAACAACCATATAGATTGTATGTTTTCCAGAAACATCAAGCAACCATGAAGAATGAAATTGATGGCATACACAACATTAACATGAAGGCTCACCTACACTTGGAGTGGAAAATCCAAGAGAAAAAAGAAAACAGTGACAATAACAACATTCATCACCATTTCATGTACCCATGCACACTCCTCAAATTTTCATACATCAATCAAATAAAAATAATGAGAAAAAAGGTTAAGCTTTATTAATCAAGCAACAAGAAAACAAAAGAAAACGGAAACAAGGTGTAGCTTTAAAAATAGAAACAATGTCAACTTCCCCTACCTCTTGTAGCAATCCTTCAAGGGCTTATGCTTCCCACAATCTCTTCCTTCCTTCTCCACAACTTCTCTCTAATCTTTTTTTTTCTCCATGTGCTCCTCTCTCCTTCCTCACCCATGAGAACTTAGAACTAGAGTATTTTACCTCCTCTACCTAAACCTTAGAATCAAAACAACCTATCTTCTTATCTTTTTCGTTTAAGATTTACAAAATATTCAAAACCCATATACTTACCGTTATTTATTTTAGGTTTGGCAACAACAAAAATAAAATATTGCATGTTGATTTCAAAAGAGATATAAAAAGATAAATGTTGCTCGTTGTAGCAATATAGAAAACATAATGCAACATAAGAGAGAGAGAAACAAAAACCAACGTGACTTCCACAAAAGGAGCGGAGAGAGAAAAAAAACTAAAGGAAAATAAAACCCTACATCAATAAACACCAACCAAATTCGAACACTTGTAAACACCAGCCAAATTTGAACACTTGTAAACACCAGCCAAATTTGAACACTTGACCTCATATACACTAACGCATAAAATCACCACTGAACCCAAACATTATCTCATGATTTAATGCACACTACTAATATATAAACATATGTATTCTACATAATATGCATAAATAAAATAAGTAAAATAAATAAAACCACAACTTAATTCACTTAAATAATTATCCTCATATTTCATAATTTAGTAAATTAAAGAAATTAACAATCTTAATCAAGTCATTAATTTCTCCCATTAATTTTTATTTATTCTAAATTTTTCCAGGTCATACATTTTTTATAGTATTGATTATTTGGCTTAGCTAAATACATTATTGTATTGATGATATCACATATCATTGATATGTGACTTATTCACAAACTTGTTCAATTATTATACATTCCTAAAGGAAATGAAGCCCTTGTTATTTTTTATGTGTTTACTTAGAAGTTGATAATTGCGAATCCATTGTGTCTGATTTCCACATTTGTGAATCCACATATGTGGCGACTTAATACTACATATATGCCAACCCATGGTTTATGATTTCCACATTAGTTAGCAATTTTAATTTTGATTCAGGAGGTACCATATTGATTGTTTGGCTTATTAATTAACTTTAAATGAAAATATATGCCTATTGTTAACTTCATAAGTGCTAACCCAATTCATAGGTTTTTCACAATAGAGATGAATGTTACTTATACTTGAGCAAGGGTGATCTTGAGTGGTTAGTCGCCACAATGTACTTTAAACCCACTTACTTTCTTACTTTAGAGTTATTAACTAGGAACCCACAATGTATTATTTTCTTACTTTAAATCCATACTAGTTATAGTAGTGCAATGATGACTTCTGTGAATCCACATATGTCCTTACTATGGACTACATATTTGTGAACCCATGACATATGATAGATAAGGAGTGTTCATATTGAGTCATTAAGTCAGTTAGTAAACCTTAAATTAAAATTGGTGCCTAGTCCTGACTTGCTAACTACCAACCCATGTGATATAATTTGCACATTACATATGAATGTTACTTATACATCAGGAAGGGTGATTATGATTGCTTGTCAACTGTAGTAAAATTGAAACCCAACTTATTTGCTTACTTATCAATTATTAATTAAAAACCCTTGTTGTATGATTTTCATATTCATATCCATGTTAGTTACACTTGTGGCAAGGATTATTTCATTTATTGGCTTATGCTATTTTATGTCAATCCATATATGTGCTTACAAAGGGCTACATATTTGCGAATCCATGACATATGATTTGCACATTACTTACCCATTCTAGTTTTAGGTGAGGAGGGTTGCCATTGAGTGATTGGGTCACTTAGTAAACCTTAAATTAAAATAGTTGACTACCCCTGACTTGCTAACTACCAACCCATGTGGTATAATGTCCATCATTGACCATGTTATTCACAAACACAAACACAAACACAAGAACCACACATCTTGTTTGTTTATGCCATGGTGTATAAAATGCTATCCAAAATGAAGGATTTCGTTAACCTCACTGTGTTTAACATGGAAATAACACTTTCATCAAATTTATGGTGTAGATTTCTTGTGACTTTAATTTAAGTTAACTAAAATTGAATAATGTACCTCAAAATATCTTTAGTTGTAGACATTTATGTATATGCATTGTTGTGAAACCAAGAGAGTAGCAACATAAAGCTCGTCCAATGAACTGTTGAAAAGGGGTTCTCTGTGTGATCTATTATAGGATGCAGTACAACACTAGCAAGTACAATACTGATGTCCACATTATTTTCATGAAATTGAGTGTGGCAGATGCAAAGGTTCAATTTTATACACATCCCACTTAAATAACAAAATAATAACATCAACTATAAACAATTCAGTCAAGCTTACAATGGCATCCTTCCTTACTTTATTTGTAGTCGCACCTGATTTATGCTTTTTGCAAATCTTCTCTACGGTTGATTGCAGGCTTGTCGATCGCGGTCTCTCCTTTCTTTTAACGTGTAATGGGGTACATACATTATCGAAGATGACAGGCGTAGTTCTTTGAGAACATTTCATTAGTACTTTAAGAACTGAGAAAATTAAATAATTAGATAAATGATTATTTAATATAAATGAGGATAATGAAATCTTTATGGAATTTAATGTGGGGAGTTATGACAAGGAACAATACTAGCTCAAGTGGTTGAGAGTGACTTAGGTTCAAGTCTTGTGGATGCCATTAGTTTGTTAATTTAATTGTTGTTATTATTTTAATAATATGTTTGACCATGGGGCATGATAATATAATCCTAGAGGTGTAGGAATTGTCATGAAACATGAATTGATTGAATGGTTATGCATTGGCTTGGTAATTTGAGGAGAGTGGGTTTTGAGAATACAATTCCTGTAGGCTGTCGGGGCGAGTTCTTGAGAGCACCAAAACGTTAGAAAGAAGGGTGTGGAGAGACTTTTCCACAAGGCTTAGGAGATGTCTTAAAGTGGAGACAATTTCTTTGGTGCAAGAAAGAATCCTCAAAGCACATTGGAGTAAGGAATCCAGGTTAGGGGAGTTGAGACTTGTGTTGATTGTATTTAAATTGATTTCGTGATGCATGAACTGTTTGTATGCCATTCTTTCTGCATTTTCTGGATTTTTTGCATGATTCTGAATTTTTTCCTAGAAATCGCTTGGTGGCATTAAAGACTCGCCAAGCGACTCATGCATTTTGTGCCAATTTTCTAGGTTTTACCCAAACACTGTCTAGCAGCAAGGATTGGCCGTCAAGTGATGCAAGTTCATTGTTCATTTTGGTTTTTTTGGTGGTCTGGGTCACTATCGATCCACTAGATGATATGATTCTTATGATTTTTGTGTGATTCTGTGAAGACCTGTTGCAAATAATTGTTGAGTTAGGATTTTAGTGGTTATGAGGTTGCACAATTATGTGAGATCATTGGGAAATTGGGAAATTTAATTGAGCGCATGATAGAAGGTGAAAGGTGTTGCAAATACGTATGGATGGGTGGTAATTTGGATATAGTTGATACTGGAAACACGACATTAATGGGAATTGTATCAATTGAGGGACTAGGTCGATTTGTGTGAGTGTTTGAATTTCTCCTATGTGCATAAATCAAAGTTTTGTACAAGTGTGGTTGAGCGTTGGGTATCGATGGTATGTTTTTTGGTGACCTATACAGGTGGTAGGGATATAAATTGGATAAATTGTATTGGAGTAGTTCGAATGGTTTTGTGTTAACGGGTTTATTTTATTGACAGGGTAGGCATTCTTTGATGAACTTCTTAGTGTCACGGTGCATTCCCGGCAAAAAAAATGACGTTGCAAGATGAGCCATTGTGGCTTTGAGGCTAGAGTGACTAGTAATGGGAGCCCCATGGAATTCTCTTAAGGTCGTCTTACGAACAGTGGAGATATTGGGTAAGAACAAATGTTGGTGATGGTATAACAAGTTGTGATGGAATGTGTATGGAGATTGAGATAAAGAAGTTAATTTGGATATTAAAGTTTTTCCTTCTGAACTAGTGTAGTATTAATGAAGAGTTTGGATGATTTGAAGTGTAAGGGAGGAGATGGTCATTAGAAAGGAAGCAGGGGTGGTCAGGACAATGTGTCAGTTGCTTGGTTGTGTTAGCCTGATCTGTATTGGATATCAAAATTGAAACCCAACAACTTGGTGGCCCTTTTTCAAGGTATGGCATCCATTAGTAAGTATCCCTTTTAGGCTTTGTTGGTTTGTTAAAATCTGAAAATGTGTACCAATGAGATATTGACAACATTTCTTTGTGGCTTAGGTTATAACAAATTCTCTAACATAAACAAAAGCAGCTTGAATTTTGGGGCAAAGCTTCTTACTAAAGAAAGCCAACGAATGTCCCTTTTGGGATAACACTGCACAAATGACTCCTCTAGAGGCATTAGTTTCTACAATAAACAGAAGGGAGAAATTTGGAAATTGAAGAATATGGGCTTGGATGAGAACTTCTTTTGATTTTGTAAATGATATTTATGCCTTTGTAGACCATGTAAAAATTGATAATTTAAAGATATTCGTAAGTTAGAGGCAAGAGTGGCATAACCGCGTATAAATTTGTGATAAAATCCCGTAATACCTAAAAACCCTCGTAGAGTGGTGAATGAATTAGGTGTGGGCCAATCTAGATAATCTAACTTTTATCTAGGACGATGCACACTATGCCTTGATAAATAATATGGCCCAAATAGGAAATAGAAGATTGACCAAATGAACACTTATATTCCTTAAAAAATTGATTTTCTTTGAGCAACTAAAGAATAACTAATGAAGATGATCCATCATTGATGTACTGTAAATGAGGATGTCATAAAAAAATAGGCACAAATTGACAAATGTGAGGTCTGAACAAGTCATTCATGGCTGCTTAGAAATTCATAATGACAATCAAAGGTGCGGAAGGCTGTTTTATGACTATCTTCAGGAGCCACCCTGATTTGGTGATAGCTAGAACATTTTGTGAAAACACGAGTTGTAGTTAGCTAATAACTCTTCAATAGTAAGAATTGGGAAGTTGTCTTTAATGGTAATGGAATTTAATGCCCTATAATTGACACGAAATCTCCAAGTGTCGTCCTTTTTTTTTCTTATCAAAATCACTAGGGAAGAAAAGGAGCTAGTGTTGGATTGAATGATGCTTTCATCCAACATAGTGGGGAAGAGGGAGGTCATTGCTTGTTTATGAGCATGAGGGTAACAATATGGTTTGATGTTAATTGGTATGGCTTGGGAAAGAGAGGAATATGATGGTTCTCGGGGTGGTTAGGGGTAATCCGTGAAGGATTAAAAAGTAGTGTCAAAATTTTGGATAAGGTGGTGAACTTCTTTGGGGATGGGTTGACCAATAAAAGGCGAGGGGGTGGAAGGTGTATCTTGAATCATGAGTATATGGAAGGATGTAATGACATTTGTATGTATAAGGTAAGAAAGTTAATGAAAAGAGGTTGGATGAGGTTCAGTATCAGTGGTACCTTTAAGGGTAATGTCGGAGCCACCATGGGTAAAAGATAGTTGAGGAGTGGAGAAATATGCTTGGATGGGACCTAATGAGCGTAAACAATCCATTCCTAACATTATGTCAGCGCATTCAATAGATAGTAGGTAAAATGAAATTTTGGAAAGTTGGGATTGAATGGTAACAAGAACTTGAGGGAAAAAAGTGGAGCAATGAAGGCAGTCACCATTTCCAACCATAACAGAGAATGGTGTGGTAGGTACGGTGCATAATTGAAGGTGGACAACTAATCGAGGTTGTAAGTGTTAGTTTTGAAATGGTTGAAAAGCTAAGAAGGGGGGGTTGAATTGGCTAGTTAAAAACTTTAGGATATTTTTGCAAGCTAAAAACCTCCTTTAATTGAATCAAATAGATCACCAAGTTAGGATGCAAACAGTACTGGACTATACACTTTCAGTCGATCAAAAACAGAGTTAACAGATTGATTTTACTA
>Ga0099823_1007534_pt1 | contig 11057 bp, 6 predicted proteins | sample CowpearedBW_FD_76831 | JGI IMG/M metagenome (GOLD analysis project Ga0099823, IMG submission 76831) | Root nodule microbial communities of legume samples collected from California, USA - Cow pea red BW | ecosystem: Host-associated > Plants > Roots > Nodule | place: USA: California | collected... | reverse complement strand
TATATATATATATATATATATATATATATTAGAAATTACTAAATTCTTAATCCAAAGGCCGTAAATGTCACGAATTGTCTTTCCTAACGTTTTAAGATCATCAAGCTTTATATATTTGCCTTTTCTTTATGATTTAATATTATGAGCTTTTATTAGCACAAAATAAAATTGTACAACACTAATTTATTGATCCCAATATTTTCTTTTAAATAGTTGAGGTCCCTACATTTGAGTAGACTGCAGGTCTTTTATAATATAAATTATTTATTCTTAAAAAAAAAACTAATTAGCAGCTTTTAAATTTTTTAAAACAAATTATATATACATATTGACAATTTGGGTAGAATGAACTATAGAAGAGAAGGAAAAGACTGTGTGTATTAATTGCACCCATGTTGTTGCCCAGAATTGAGTGAAGTTGTACTTTGAAGAAGTAGAGTTTAAATAAGTGTGAACAATGCAAGAGCTTTTCATTAAAATCCTCTTCATACACCAATCAATGAAACACCACCAAACGGGTATGTATATTTAAATCAATCATTGATTCTCCCATGCCCTTTTATATTGGTCAAATAAAGAGAAAATAGTATATTGTCAAAACGGGTAATTTGACTCGAGCTGGCTTGACTTACAACGGGTTGATCATTTAGTGAGTTAATCCAATCTGTCTCACTTAGTAATAAGTCAAACAAATTTCAACTTGACTCAACGTAGATTGGTGGGTTAAATGGGTTGGCTCACGGGTTCATTTAATTCAAAAATACAACTTTTTTACTTTTTTTTAGTCAAAACTAGATTATAATTCTAATTAAAATCTAAATAAACTTTAATACAATCCAAATACAAACCAAAATCACAAAAATACGAAGTCCAATTTAACAAAAGAACACTTGTGTAACCCTTTATTTGCGGGTTGGTAAGCCAACCCGGCTCACTACGGATTCAACCCGGGTGTGTCAGGTTAAAAATTAACCTATATCGAAATTTGTAAAAAAATTTCAACTCAACCCAACCCAAACTTGTGATGAGCCGAATTGACTTGCGGATTCCAACCCATTTTTACACTTAAAAAATAGAAAATCTATTTTGATGTTATATGAATATAATGATCCTTTATTACTACCATAGCTACTCCTGTAGCCACATTTAAAAGTGAGTTGTGCACTTTATTTCTTTCAACAAATTTTACCAATTTGTCGCACTCTCTTTAATGTGAACACCTAGTTAATACGTTGCAGACACACATCATATGAAATGGAAAAGAAACTATGTCACTATTCTTTCAACTCACTATTATGTTCGAAATATATACGTTTCAATACGTGAGAATGGATCGAAAATCCTACATTTGATTACAAATATGATAAATTTATAACGCATAAATGAATACAGCTTTATCTTATGATATACTTTTATAAGATTAAATTATATTTAAAGTTCTCATTATTTGTTAACACACGCTTCTCATTATATTATCATTAGACTTGAAGCATGACACAAGTTTCTCACTTTAATTTGGCTTTGCTTTATATATATATATATATATATATATATATATATATATATATATATATATATATATATATATGTGTGTGTCATGATATATTATCTATGTAGATACTAACAACATTTTAATTTGATAAAAGAGCAAATTAGAAATATTAAAATTAAGGAAATAATTGAAAGAAGTTACGTAAAGGATTATGGTTCTCATCTGTAAGGACAATATGTATTATTATTTTTGTTCATTTCTCTTCCTCTTCGTAAGAAGAGAAAATCAAGAGAAAACCTTCAGGTGTCCTATAGATAGAAGATCAGGTACCACTCGTTCATCTACATTATTTTTAATAACTAATCAGGTATGCTTTCGCATTTTGCTCTTAATATATTGGGAATAATTTATTGTATGATATGATTTGATGTTCTTTATGATTGGTATGTCAATATGCATAATCTAACACCTCCATGACAATTCCATCAGAGTGCTACTGGCACACTTTTTTAGCAATTATTTTAAATTGGCTAACATTTATCAAAAAAATTAAAAAAACATAAGAGACTTGTTAGCATATGTCCATATTGTAGGTTTGTGTTTTTTAAACCATTTTAAGGTATTTATAATTCTCTAATATTGGATTTGTATCATGTTCTGTTCATTGCTTCCACTGTGTGCTTCATTTTTTTATTTTTGTTTTATATTTGATTTGGTTATGACGACTTGTTAAGATGATTATTTTTTGTGTATTAATGTACACATGTTGTTCATGTTGTCAGTGAGTCTATTTTAGCTCCCACAATAGTTCATAAGGGTATTGTTCTTTGTTTTCTCATGTCTTTGGGGCATTCAGTTTCAGTTTCTTTTGCTTTCTTCTACGTCGTCTTTAAACTTGCGTGCCTATTGTGATGTGGATTGGAACATGATCGCGCCATGACTTCGACTACCTGTCAGATTATTTGGCTACGTTGGTTACTTGCAGATATGAGTGTCTATTTGAAAGATTTTGTGCCTCTACATTTTGACAATAAAAGTGTTATTCATATTACTTGCAACTCTGTTTTTCATGAACGAACTAGCATATTGAAACAAATTGTCCTTTTACTCGTTATCATCTTCAACTTGACAATATATCTTTATCATTTGTTCATCAAGTCGTACTTCATTTTACGCTTTCATTTTTTATTTTACAAACTCTCAATGGATTTTGTTATAGCATTGTGAGCTTGAAGGAGTGTTAGCATAGATTCATGTTTTGGGCCTATTGACTTGTGACTTCTAAGATTAGCTTTGTGTGTATTTGTTTGTTTTTTACAATACTACACAATCCTCTTCTTCATATATTTATTTGTTTTCTACAATACTGTCATGATTAAATAAGTTATGAAATCCACCAAATTTTGTGATAATAAATTTCAATTATAGAAATATGTTTTAATAAATATTGGGGGCTTCTCCCTGCACCTCCAAACATTCTCCTGTACCCTCAATAATTACCCTTTTGACCCTAATCAAAAGTATGAAACGGATTTCAAAATTCGTTTCATAAATTTTCATGTTTTTTTATGAAATGAATTTCGGAATCCGTTTCAAAAAAGTATGAAACGGATTCTGAAATCCGTTTCACAAAAAAAATAATTTGTGAAACGAATTTCGGAATCCGTTTCAGAAATGTATGAAACGGATTTCAAAATCCGTTTCACAAAAAAAAATTAAAATTTGTGAAACGGATTTCAGAATCCGTTTCAGAAATGTATGAAACAGATTCCGAAATCCGTTTCACAAAAAAAAATTGTGAAACGGATTGTTTCAGAAAAGTATGAAATGGATTTCAAATTCCATTTCAGAAAAGTATGAAACGGATTCCGAAATCCGTTTCTAGAAAAAAAATTAAAATTTGTGAAACGGATTTCGGAATCCGTTTCATACTTTTCTGAAACAGATTATGAAATCCGTTTCACAAAAAATATATTAAAATTTGTAAAACGGATATCGAAATCCGTTTCAGAAAAATATGAAACGGATTCCGAAATCCGTTTTTAAAAAAAAATTGAAATTAAAAACGTGGTTGTCGTTAATATCGCTGAGGGAGGGGTCAAAGTGTGGCGAAGGAGGTTGAGCTGGGGGAGGGTTGGGGGAGGCCCATGGAGAGGGCAGGGAAGTGGGTGGAGGAGGCGATGAGGAAGGCGACGTCTTCGCCGGAGGGGCAGGAGGGAGAGGAGAGGATGGAGAAGGAGAAGCGGGAGGAGAAGAAGGCGGTGGAGTTGGTTTGGGGGTGAAGAAAACAGAGAGTCAAAAGAGTAATTATTGGAAATACAGGAGAAGGTTTGGGGGTTGCAGGGAGAAGCCCCCTAAATATTTTATGACAGAATTTATTATTGGCTGCAAGTTGGCAACACCGACGATGGACCAAAAGAAGGAAGGTCCGAAAGGGCGGATTGATGGGCTTTTGTTAAAAAATATCCTTGAGGTATTATTTTCTTCTGCACCTCAATGTTGTTTTTTGCACCTTTATAGGATGTGTAAAAATAAAATGTCATAAGTCTATGGCATGTTTTTCTACGTCTTATTTTGCCGTTGTCCTTCCAGTTGTATCTTATTTGAGTCCTATGTCTTTTATCTCTCAAGTTTTTTCCACTTTAATTGTTATTCAAAAAGTAATTTTAAAATTATACAAGTATTAAAAAAAACTGAAACATCAAGGTGAGAATTTTTATATTTATAAGAATGTATAGAAGATGAATACGACTTCAAAAGGAATCCATAGCCTTTGCTTAGTCAAGTTATCTCACTAATATAATTAAAAATTGCATTCAATGCAAATGGTATTTTATATTTTTAGGCCAAGTAAATTATGATTAAATGACTTACAAGTCAAACGTGTTTGAGATATTTCGGCAATTTAGGTTAATGTTTAGACACATAGTATCTACCTTCGAATATTATTTACTATAATAATGGTTTTACATCTCTATAAATATATACTGACATTATATATATAAATTTTACATAAAAAGTCTTTATCGCGAGTATTTATCAATGATCAATAATATTAAAGTTTATTCAAATTTCTTTTTTTTTTTTTAAAAAAAAAAGTAGGCAATGCATAAACAGTGGCTTGATTTTTAATAAACATTTAAAAAAAAAACGTTAAAGCATTACGTGGCACTCAGAGGCGACCATAGAAAAAGTCACACCTCTTTCTGTCAGCGTGTTCCATTCAGACCCCGTTCTTCTGTGTTTGGCCTGTCTTTCTCACCCAAATCTCAATCACATACCTTCTACAAAAATCTCTTCCAAATTCCACACTTTCCCATTCCCAAACCCACCCTTTCTTCATGGCTTCCCTCAACCTTCTTCCCCACCCTCCACCCTTTTCTTTTTCCTCTTCTTCCTTTCACAGATTCCGATGCAACACTCTTCTTCTCGCGCCAAAACTTTCCCAGCGCAGGCCTTCTTTTCTGGTCAAATCTGCCGTGGGCGTGGCTGAACCTGCTGCATATTCTTCCGGCTACGCTGGGGACACTTCTGATTCCATCTCCTCTCTGAAGCTGAATCTGCTGGTGAGTCGGCATCTTAGGATTGTGGTTTTAGTTATGGTTATGTTTGTTATGGTTGAGTTGAGCATTAAATAAGTGCAGAGTGCTGTTTCTGGGCTGAATAGAGGTCTTGCTGCTAATGAAGATGATCTGCGAAAGGCTGACGGTGCGGCTAAGGAACTTGAGGCTGCTGCAGGACTTGTGGATCTTTCCGATGGTCTTGATAAATTGCAAGGAAGATGGAAACTCATATATAGCAGTGCATTCTCATCTCGAACTCTAGGTGGTAGTCGCCCTGGACCTCCCATTGGAAGACTCCTTCCCATAACTCTTGGACAGGTTTCTTCACTTCCCAACCAAATTCTAGTTCAAGACCTCTTTATATCCATTATTTTTGCCTTATCTCTTTCTCAATGTGATGTGAGACCTAACACTCTACTTCCTCTTATTCGAAGATGTCTTGAAAGGACTTTATAGTTTCAATACCAATCACTAGGATAGACATTTCTGAATTTACGTTATGGCTCAATTCAACCCCAAAATTTATGCCACAATAAGGTTACCCCCATTTATATACATCTCTAGTGGGGATCTCTAACAATGTTAGACTTTTACAGATTATGATATATTTTCTTGTTTATTTTCTTGTCTGTGCTATGCATCTGCGTTTGTTTACAATCTCAGCAAGTGTTTTCCAATTACTAGTTATGTTATGCATAATATTTATAGCATTCATGCATTTTTGTGTTGATAGGTTTTTCAACGCATTGACATCTTAAGCAAAGATTTTGATAACATAGTGGAGCTTCAGTTGGGTGCTCCATGGCCACTACCACCCCTTGAAGTAACAGCCACATTGGCTCACAAATTTGAACTTATAGGTTGGTTTTATGTTTCATGCTTTTGCAGTATTGTACAGTCCTGAGAGTGGCTTTTAATGTTTTGTGGTTTGGCAAATGTCCCAGGATCTTCAAAGATAAAGATAGTATTTGAGAAAACCACTGTGAAGACAGCTGGGAATTTAGCACAGTTGCCACCATTAGAGGTGCCTCGAATTCCGGATGCATTGAGGCCTTCTTCCAATACAGGAAGTGGTGAATTTGAAGTTACATATCTTGACTCAGATACCCGCATCACAAGAGGGGACAGAGGCGAGCTAAGGGTCTTTGTGATTTCTTGAGTTTTTTCTCAATGCAAACCTCAGTTTTTCATCTTCTTGTCTTCTTTTTTTCTTTATTCTTGATACTATTTGTTCATAGTTCCCCAAAATTGTAAACAAGAATTTATGAACGGAAGTAAACACCACTGTAACATGTATTTACGGATGGAATGGAACTAAACCTTCTACGTAAATCCAAGTTTAAATGTAACATATTTCTTTCTTAAGGAATAACTGTTTACACGTCATTCAATTATGGACATTTGAGAGAGTTTCATTTCAGGTTTAGACTCTATTCACCTTGATAGACCATAACTAAAACATCCTTTAGGCAATCAAATTCAAATCCATTCTTTTACAGCTTAAAATTTAAAGAAAAATATTTTTAGAGAAACGACAAATTAAAAATTGATTTGCATTGTTTCAACCTGATGCTTCTTTGCCCCAGTGTAGTATTCTTTGGAATCGTTATGGCCCTGATGTTTGGGGCATGTCTTTAAATTCATGATCATGACCTATTTGGCTATTTCATCTGTCTCTTATTTTGGGGGTAAGGGCATTATATCTTAAATTCAAAAGTCCATCTTAGATGTTTTTTGTGAATTAATCATGGAGTTTGCATTTAATTAATTATATTAATATTGGTTGCTTATATGATACATTGAATTCATTGATATTTGCATATCAATTTTTTTGTTCAAGAAACCTCAACGTCTTGCAGCAACGATTTCGTTTCTTATTAGAAATCACATGGAAATGAAACATATAGATTTTGTTTGAAACAGCATATGATGAAATCTATGGCATATACATTTTATTTGAAACAATAATTGTACATCTAGAAGATTATAAAATCAAGAATGAGGGTGGAATAATTTACAGAATTTAATGAGATTTTGGATTTGTGATGGTCTTAACATTCTTTTAAGACTTAGTTGTGATTGTGATGCTTCCGTGGCTAGTCAGATCATGAAATATAGTTCATTTTCATTTCAAAATCATTACAAAAATTTTAAGTTATATTATTTTTGAAGTTATTAATCTTCTTTCTAATAAGGACAAGGACAGTAATTAGAGATGACAACGGATCAGAGCGGACACGTATAGTGTCTACCTGTAACCCGATTCGCAAGAAAAATATCAATCCATTACCTGTTTGTTTACTTGTCAGGTATCTGTTTAAAAATTACATGTAATTTTTTTTAAAATTCGCAGATACACGTGGATACCCGCATACCCACGAATATTTAGAAAAGATATATATTTTATAATTTTTTAAATAAAATTATAAAAAAATAATATAAATTAAATTAAATTATAATTATAATTAAATTTAACCTAATAAAATATATTTCTAATTAAATTTAACTTAATAAAATATAAATTAAAATTTAATTTTAATTTTTTGCGGGTAACGGGTAGCCGCGAGTACAGATAATATGATACCCAATCCCAACCCATTTATAAGCTAGTATTAAAATATCTGCTACCTGCGAGTAGTAACTATCCGTCGCAGATACCTCGGGCACGAATATTTTTGTCATCCCCAAGGATAATGAAACTATTAAGATTGATATAACTAAGGGTTTTGATACCATTAATTGATATTTCTTAATTCAAGTCATGGGTTCATTTGACTTTCATTTAAGAACCTAATATGACAATTTTCATATATTAATTGACTTAAGGTGAATATTATGATGCAACTAGGATTTATCCTATTTTAGCTATGTGGTAGCATTTTTTGAGAAAGTTTGGTGAATATGTGGGGTGGTATTTTAGTTTTTAAGAGTACAAACTTATATTTATCACCACTCATGCTTTGAAGCATGCTTGGAAGAAACACTTTTAGAGAGTTTGGTTGGAGAGTAATTTTACGTCAATTTGTCATAATTTATTGGATCAACGAATGATTCTTTACGATGTTAAAAAGAGATGAATTGATGCTTGTACTTTTATAAATATATTCAAAGTAATATAAATATTAAATTTAACCTAATAAAATAAAATAATATAATAAAAAATTGAGACTAATACCAGCTCCAATGTTTTCGTAATTACCCATAAAATTATTAAATATTTTCAAACACTTTTTTTTTTAATTTCACATTAATTATTTTGGTCATTGTTTATAACTTCGCCCGAGCTACAATGACACATGTTACTTTATTTAACGTCATTGCAGTTTAAAATGTAACATTGAGCAGCAATAAATTGAAATCCATATTCATCGTGCTAATTTGAAATGAAATCAATACAATTAGGAAAGAATTATAAAAATAATCTACGATAAAATAGTAAAGGGATTGTAATGTCTCAATTTAATAGAATAAATTTAATCAAATAAAATATCATATGTTTATGGTATAAAATAGAGTACCGACATAAAGTATATAAGAGTCAACTATTACAATTATCCATAATATACTGAAAGGAATACTCAAAGACACAACACAATACCTTGAACATAGATTAAACCTGAAATAGTGGGAAATTAAAATATCTAGTTCATAAGGAGAAAGGTTCAACAATGAGTAGCAAAGAAACCAGGGAGCCTAATTAAACAACAACATCTTCTACCACTCTCATGCAACATACAACCAAAGAATAATCATAAGGGTTATCACCCAACCACACACACACAAGGTTAATCCCATCCCAAACACATCCCCAGACTAGGATCTCCTACCACACTCACCACATAATTCATTATACTCTATATGAGTGTGTGTTGGGTTATATATATTTTCATATATATGGTTTGTGGTTCCATATGATTATACGACATTAGTCTTACACATATAAGACCTTTGAACCATTTTAACCCCAAAACCTTAAGGCAATGGTGTTATGAGTTTTTATTCTTATATAGTGTTTAACTTTGTCTATTCTATCCAATGTGGGACTTTAACTACAAGAAATCTGTTAATTACCGACGAATTTGTGTTGATATCGACGGATCTTGACCGTCGATAATAGCTATTTTTTTTGTAGTGTTTGACTCACACTTGGACTATTTCCAACAATCTCCCCTTAAGGGTGAGTCCCTTTTGGACTATTCCCAACAGTGTGAACGATTATCAGAGTTCAGAATACCTTCTTTTATCTAGACATCTCTTATATCAAGGCATACACTAACCACACAATTACCAAAAATTTCTCTTGAAACTTTTTCATCATCAACACTCCACATTTTATTTCAGAACATTATCATCACAAGCTAAACACATCAAGTACAGGTCAAAAACAATGTCATATCATTCATGCATAGCTTCATACATCATATTTTTAACATTAACCCAGTCAATCACAAGTTAAAATAAGGAATTAAAATTCTGCAGCAATTCTCGCTTAAGCTAGACTAGTCTCGCTTAAGCGATAGACTGATCTCACTTAAGCTAGACTGGTCTCCCTTAAGCTAGACTGATCTCTCCTAAGCTAAAATTCGAACAGAGAACAAAGTGAAATTCTGCCTATTTTCGCTTAAGCTAGACTGATCTCGCTTAAGCTAGAATGACAGATTTTCACTCATTTCAGTATGCAAAAACCCAAAATCCCAAACAACAAACATCAAAATAGCATTTTAAGCACGAATCAAGACCAAAAACACGCAAGACACTTAGAAAAAAACATTAAAGTCATAGCTTCCCTTACCTTGACAAAAGTTATTGTAAAGGGGAACCCTAAGAGGAAGAAACACTAGAACCTGAAACTGCTTAAGGAGTTAGAGGAAGAATGTTCGGTGAGCTCGAAGTAGGAGTTTGCACTAGCCCTAGCTTTGCTTCTGCTTGAATGGGTATAAACAACTAAGTTAGAGAAGAACAAAACAAAACTGTGAAGAGTAAAGAAATTTGGAGGATGAGCTATGGTAGAAAAGCTGAATAGTTTTTCTAAAAGGCCAAAAGCAAGAGGGCTGACTTGGGCCTCATCACTTAGCCTGGGCCTAACTCAAGAGGTAAAAAGTGGGTCTCACAAGTATAATTACTGATTTAATCTCCTAATTTGTTGGTTTGGTTCGATTTCGTTTTTTTATTATTGGTTTGTTCAATTTAGTCTTCCAATTATTTAAAAATGTTCAATTTGGTCATCTTCATTAAGTTGGAGTTAACACTATACAAGACACGTGTCAAGCCGTGAAATTTTTAATTTTTTATTAATTTTTTAAAAAAATTTATTGTAAGAAATAACATAGTTTAAGTATTTAGGTGAAGTAATTTGATTTATTTATTCAAAAAAATTAGCGTAACATGTATGTATAAGTTATAATTAAGCTTATTTAAGAATTTAGTATTAAATAGGAGAGTATTTAAAAATAGTTAAAAACTAGTGATACTAAATTGAACAAAAAATTTAAATAGAATAATAAATTTAAAATAACTATCACCATTGTCACATGCCACGACGGTAAATTGTCACGTGACACGATAGTAACTTGACACGTGACAATTTATAATTTTTTAGAAAAATAAATTAAAAAAGTAAATAAATAAATAAAAATTTCATGATTTGACACATGTTCTGTACGAATACGGTATTAATTCTACCTTACTAGAAATGACAAAATTGAATTCATTTAGATAAATGAAAGATTAAATTGAACCGAACAATAATAAATAATAAATTCAACTAAAAGAAAAATAAGAGAATAAATAAGTAATTATATCAATAGTAAATGCAAAATAAGGGTTATGTTCAAGTTTCATTTCTGAAGAAGATCCAATCCAAGAGCTGAACGTCCAAATTTTTATTTGGAATCGTTTTGCGAGTTACTTATTTTAGGTCATTTTCATTTTGTCCCGTGAAAAGATAAATTGAAACACATATAGACGTTGTAAACTGTAACGGCTACATTTTGTTTGAAATT
>Ga0099823_1007527_pt1 | contig 11063 bp, 5 predicted proteins | sample CowpearedBW_FD_76831 | JGI IMG/M metagenome (GOLD analysis project Ga0099823, IMG submission 76831) | Root nodule microbial communities of legume samples collected from California, USA - Cow pea red BW | ecosystem: Host-associated > Plants > Roots > Nodule | place: USA: California | collected... | reverse complement strand
TATTATATAAAAAAAATATATATATATATATATATATATATATATATATATTACAATTAAATGTTAACTATCTAAGATTGTTTATTTCGAAACATTGTATGATAAGATTTATTGTTATGAAATTAATATTTTTGAATAATTTAAGAATTAATATAAAAAGTAAAGATTGTAAATTTTTGAAAAAGTAAGGATTCTAAAATGTCATTAAAATATGAGAGAGCAACGATTGACATGTTCTTCATAAGCATCGCTAATACATAAATAATAAACACAATATTTAAGAGAATACTTTTTTCATTCATTTTGGTATTGTGAAGTGAAAGAGGTGTTTACAGGATGAAAAGAATTGATACAATGATAAGAACGTATTTGATTGAAATGGAGGAGAGTAGTAGTAAGTTCATCACAAAACTAGTCATCGAAAAGGAATGCATCTCGCCGACTCCTCCCATGGCTTTCCATCCCAAAGCTAAACAAAAATAAAACAACCTAATCAATTCAAATAGGAATTTAAAACCATCAGAGCGCTAAAAAAAAGAAGCAGAAAGAAAATATACCCATTCTTCTTCCGTAAAGTAAGGATGATTTAGAGCAGCTGACGCAGAAATCCTTTCATTTGGGTTCAAGCAAAGCATTCTCTGCAAAACCCACCACAATTTTATTTTTTGTTCGTAATTACTTGTCACCACACAATCAAAACAAAACTTACTGATAGAAGATCCTGGCCACTTCGTTCCAGTTCAGGAAACAATGTCCGTATGCCCTGCATAGCAATAGAGAGGCACATAAGTGCGTTGTTGTAACTTTCAAAGATTCTATGAAAAAAGAGAATTTAGTACCACTGGCTCATGTCCCTGGTACTTATGGATGTCAGGCATTAATTCAGTGATTCCTGGCCATGTTTCTTCTGTGGGGGTACCTGTCAGTCTTCACAGAAAATGTTTATCGTTTGTTTTAGAAACAAGAATTGAAGGAAAAAGTGAAATGGATATATATACCTGAAAATTGCCTCCAACTCATCCCGCAACTTCCTATTTTGGAATAAAGGTAGTCCAGTTATCATCTCAGCAAATACACAGCCAGCAGCCCACACATCAATTGGAGATGAATATTGATAGTTATCGCACAACATTTCAGGTGCTCTATACGCGGCAGTTCCTAACTGAATACTGTAACAGTCACTTCTCCACTCTATAAATAACACTTTTATCTCTATACCTAATCATTTATGGAACACCATTATTTGCTAATAAAGCTTTTATACCAATCATAGTTTCTGACACAAAGAACAAGTTGAACAACACATGCATGCAAGTTACAACCCTCATCAAACTTTTTCTTTCACTTTTCTCTATTGATAAATCACCTCACAAAAACTAATTTCTACCATATATTTTCTTCATTCCTTTTTCATGTGTACTTTAATAATTTTACCTAAAAAATATAATTAATTATTTTTATGTAAACAAAATAGTTGAAGGTTTCTTTCAGTATTTTTCATTATTAAAATAAATACGCATGCCTAAATTAATTCAAAATTATATAAAATGTAAGATTTCATTCATATTATCTTGAATTCTAAAATGGCTTTCAAGAATTTTATGTAAAAATAAAAAATTAATTTAAATAAAATAGTTTTAAGGTTTTTTATTTCATTTTTCATTTCTGCATTACAATAAATAGTAAGGAAAATTACATAAAATTAAAATTTTGTTAATAAAAGACTAATGAATATTATCTCGAGTTCTTAAGATCACATATCAATCAAACATATTTTAAAAATCTCATGATTAAAAATAAATGAAAGAATTAGCATATTTCTTATTTTACATATGGAAGAGGGATAAAGCCAGAAATATTTTCTTACCAGAAAATATTTACATATATTCTGTCTCTATGTGTGTATGCAAATAAAAGGATAAAGCCGGCAAAATTTACAATTCAGAGGAATAAAGAAATACTGGAAGATATGATATATACAATCACGGGAAAAACTTGAAAAAATAACACTCCTCAAAATTTAAAAACTTGAAAAAACATATAATTAACCCAAATATGCCAGAGAGAATCACCCATTTATAAGTTCTAAATTTGCACCTGAAATGAATGTTTTGTCGTTTTTGTATAATATCCAAATTTGGTCGAAACAAAGCATCACAAGAGGAAAAAATGTGCCTAAGAGAAAGCAATGCAACAAATTGTTTCTGTGAAACTTAATGAATGTGAATACTAAATAAATAAATAAAAAAGAATGCTTCTTTTAAGTCATGTACCTGGTCAGTATATAATATGTCATTTCTAAACTCTCTAGCCAAACCAAAATCCGCCAGTTTGACCAGCATGCTAGCTTGATCAATCAGCACATTGCTGGGTTTCAAATCTCTGTGCAGAACCTGACGCGCATGGCAGAATTCCAGAGCAGAGAGTATCTGGTACATGAAACTCTGCAACCAAAAAGAAATTTAACAACAGCTACAAGATTTCAAGAATTTCAGATTCATCTACCTCAATCTTAAAAGTATTTATCATTCTTAATTAACAGTAGTAAATGTGAGGTTACTACTAAGTAAAATTGATGATGAAAAGTTTACCCTAAATTCTATAACAAAATTCCTTTCATTGAAATATCAAAACATAAATCACTTTCTTTAACTAAAATCAATTTAAACCTAGCTCTGCTTTCAGAACTCACATTTAACAAAAATTTTCTTTAAATTCAAAAGATCCTTTGGGAACCCACATGCAACATCGCCTAATGCATCTCTGAACAAATTAAAAATCAATTTCATAAAACAACATAATGCAAGTACCTTTATAGCCAACATATTGCGATGAGTCCTGCGCCTAATATAGTCATGAAGGTCGCACGGAAGACGCTCGAAAACAAGATTGACATATCTGTGTCTTCTGACATAGACTCTAAGCAACCTCACAATGTTGTCATGGCGGAGTTCTTTGAGGAACGCCACTTCGCGAATGATCGCAGACGGAACACCCTGTCTCGAGCCGATTATTACTATCTGTTTCATGGCGACGATTTCACCGGTGGAAGGCTCGAAGCCCTGGTAGACTCGGCCGTAGCCACCGTCCGCCACCACCTCCAGTATCTCCAAGTCCGGTATCCCCGCGTCACTGCCGTCGCTTTTGTCATGTGAGCAGATGCTGCACAGCGCCAACCTCGCCATCCTACTCCACCACAAAATAGCAACCATTGATCACTCAGATGTAAAAATTGCAAGAGAAAAAACACAGAACAACGATAATCATGAATTAGGTTATTGAATCCAAAAATCATGGAGTGACGATGAGTGATAATAATATTACAGAGAATCGCAGTAGCCGATCCAATCGCTTCGTTCACCCTGCAATCTGAGAGAGGGTCTGATACAGAGAGCCATAGGAACTGTAACACAATTTGGACCAAACTAAGAAAGAAAGAAAGTACTCATCAATCACTGAACCCACTCCATTTTTATATGCTTCTTTGGGTTAGAATTCCCCGCGCAAAAATAATAACCAAATTTTCCGTAACCAATAGAGGTCTGCCACGTGTTTTTTTAACCGTTAGTTCGTTGCCGCTAACTAACTGTTACTTAACCGAGCAAAATATTACAATTAACATGTAATTACCTTTTTAGTTAGTTAGCTAATTGATGTTTTATCTATAATAATATAAAAAGAAGATTCTCTGGATTCATATTTCACAATATCAATTATATCTTTTATAATATAATTATTTATTAATTTTTTTAAAATTAATGATTACTTTTATCTATTTTTTATAAAAAAACGATTAATTCTCTCTCCTCATCTCATTTTATTTTTAATAAATATATATTCATTTTATATATTAATTTAATAACATTATATTACACTATTATTACTTATTAATATAATATCATTCATATTTCAAAAATATGTATATACATGTGCGATAATGCATATATGTGTACGCTAGTTTGTTTAATACAAATAATTTAACCAATGTTTGAAATTTATAATTAATTATGTATTATGGTAAAACAAATACTAACTTGAACGGTTATAGGTCGTTATGATTTTTTCATTATTTTCATGTCTTGATTCTTGCACTTTTTTTCTTTATTTTAATCTTTAACAGAGAAATGAAATTATTCTTGAATTTAAAAAAAAAAAATATTTTTTTAATGAGATGAACTTGTGTAAAAAGAATTACAATTTTGTTGGGACGGTAATATTAATATTAAGATTATATTGAAACAAAGTATGTTTTGGGATCAAACCATGAAATAAAGTGTTTTCTAATTTTCACTCACAAAGTTAGGACATTGTTCTTTATTTAGTCACTTTTTACTTAATCTCTCTTTATTTGTTTATAGTCCTTTTATTAAGAGAAAGAAACCATCTTTTAGATTGGAAAAGAAATAAATTTACTGAACAATAAATTATAGAAAACAAGTCAAAGTTCCTTCGAGAAAAAAAAAAAAAACTATCATTTTAATACCTTTTGAAAACAAAAGAAGTTTAGACAAACTATTTTATCAACAACATAAAAAAGCAAAATTTATATAGATATAGGATACCTAAATTTTTTCACCCAATTCAGTAAAGAAAATTATATAGTTGAAATGCAAAATTCTTTAGTTTACATTATTCATTTTCTTTTTATTTCACTAGATATTACCTTTTAATATTTAAATAAAAAACATTTTTTTATTCTTATATTAGATGTACTATTATCAATTGTTTTATAGTTCACAAAGGTTTAGTACATGTAAATGCAAGATATACAATTTTTAAATATAGAGAAAAAAAAAACTAATGATTCTACAATGGTAAAAACTAAATAGATAACTAATCTAATTTTGAAAGTATCTACTTTTTTTTTTGTATTTAAACATCTTTCAAAAACTTATATACATAACCTTGTTTCATAGAAAATCCAAATTATATACTCAATATAAGAATGATGGTAACAAATACACACAAATGCATGATTCATGATTTATAAAGAACAAAGATATTCAGATTCATCGTTTGATTATAACCATGGTCCATATTTACAAGAGAGTGTACATTGGCCAAAACTTCCTAATGTTCAGTAGAATAAAATATTAACACACAAATCTATGGACCCGTAGCAAATTTACAAGTGAAAGGGAGATCTCAGAAAAAATGAAATCAAATAATTTGGAATCACAGTGTCAACCATTGACAAACAATGTTACAAGCTTTGATCATATTTAAGAGTGAAGGTTGCAGTTGTACTTGTACTTGCAGCAAAAGACATGGTGTTACCCTGGCTATCTGAAGCAGAAGATGCATTGTAGGAAGATGAACCCTTGGTTTCAATATCACCATCTTTTTTATCTCCTCTGATTTTAAGGTCCATAAAATCTGAAATCAGGCCTGGCTTTGTTATCTTGCTTTCATCAATATCCATTTCTCCGGCGAGCATCTTGACAACAGAAGACATCGGTGGCCGGAGTTTCGACGTGTCCTGAGTGCAGAAAAGTCCAACTTTCAGAAATGTACAAGCCTCCTCGGCGTCGAAATGCCCGTCTAGGGATGCATCTACAAGCGCTACCAATTCCCTTCGCTGATAAAGCTCCCATGTCTGATAATTGTACGTTAGAGTCTCACATTGTATAAAAATCGATAAAAAAGCAACATATAAGAAGAAAAACATAGAGAGCACAATGAGAAAAGCATCTTAAAGTCATAGAATATGAGTGTGTACTGTTATGTAAATGAAGTGGTCAAGTATGTCAGGCTGAAAAAATTGTGTGATGTTTCAGATTTCAAACAACAAAGATTCTTTAAGATATGATAGTCTTCTGATATTAGTATCAGAACTGTTTGATGGGTTAAGCAAATGTAATGTTAGACTAGAAATAGACTCTCACAACTTATGATTTTTAATTTAAAGCATGACTTCAAAATTTCAATGTCTTTCATGCTAAAGGATCAAAAGAAATTTGAATGTTGAGGTTTCCAATCAGGTATACCTTATAGTGGGGATTATAGCTTTCATAATCAATCACAATTGAATGGAACTTGGATGGAAAACTACATAGAAAGAAGAGAAAGTGGATATAATATAACAAAAAACATTAGTGGAGACTAAAACTTGGACCTGTTTGGACAAGTTTCTTCGTAAGCACTTCTAGGGGAGAAAAATAAGAAAAACTAAACCCAGTTTCTTCAAAAGTTAATTTGTAGAAGCTTTCCATCTAGCTTCTCTAAATTTTTATTTGCACAACCAAATTTTGCTTGTGAAAAATCCAAACAAACCATTTGTCAAAGTGAAAAGAAAACATAACTCAGAAGAGGCTCCATATTTATAGATCAAGGCTTGCAATCATTCTGATGTATAAAAAGTCACCATCTTCTGCAAAGTTTCTATACATACAGGAAACCATGAATAATATTTTAACTTCACAGGTGAAAAGTAGTTAAAATCCACAAAAATTGGGTTTGTTAGAGACACAATAGACTGAAGTATGAACTACCCATCACTGATTAATAGGGAGATGAGCACAATAAACCAAACCAATATATTTTTTCCCTCTGACTATGTATTTGTAAACAGTAAAAGTACAGCAGTAGAACTAAGAAAATAGAATGACATACCGTTTCTAAAAGAAACTGCTCTCCTATCGGTAAGCGTGTATTAGTGTGACATCTTCCACTCACTATCTCCACAAGAAGTACACCAAAGCTGTAAATATCTGCTTTACGTGTCAGGTGCCCTCTTAATGCATACTCTGGTGCCAAATAACCTCTGAAATAAAAGATGCAGCATTAAGTTCCTGACATAAATAATTGGAGTAAAGGAAATCAATAACCAAGAGGACAAGGAGAGCTTTCCCCTTTATCATGTGAGAATTGAAAGGTTATGAACTAATCTCTATTTTGTTGTGATAGATTCTGATAAACTCTAATACTATCTTAGAAGGTGAACTTTAATATATAATAGTTTCACCAAATCTCTAGCTAAAGTGGGATTTCCAACATAGAAGGAAGAGAATTATTCAAACAATTCTATCAATCAGTTTATGTATATTTGAATAATAGAATCCCTGATCTCTATCAAGCACTTCAATGATCTGAGTTGTGTGGTGGTTGATGATGGATTTACAACAAGCAAGATTTCGTGTGTGCTGAATTTAGTGGACTACAAATCTTGCAGAGCAATGGCTCAACCAAGGGAATCCTTGTCAGGAGCAAAATAATAATAGATAATCTGAAGTAAAATGAATACACATTTCATAGTCACCAATTTACAACAAAATGAGTTTATATAAAATATTGAATAGAATCAATGAAGTCAATTGCATTCTAATATTCTCAAATTTTTCAGCATTATGGTATATAACTCTGACCATTAAACACATTATAATAGCGTTGTGTGCCATGTAAAACATGAAGATTATTAGTATAAAGCTAGGATATTGAAGAGATAAAGTCCTACTTTTGGGAAAGAAAAGAAAAACAAAAGTTTCCAATTTATGCAAAGGATGCTTAATAGAATACTTACATTGTTCCGGCCACACGCGTGCTGACATGAGTCATGTATGATGGAATAAGCTTTGCAAGACCAAAATCTGAAATCTTAGGTGTAAGGTTTTCGTCAAGGAGAATATTGCTTGCTTTTATATCCCTATGAACAATATGTGGTCTTACTTCTTCATGCAGATAGGAGAGCCCACGTGCAATCCCAATGCAAATCCTAGATCGTGTTTTCCAATCAAAAAAGATGTTACTACTGTGACCTAAACCTGCAAGTGAGTAGAAAATAAGTCATTCAGAAAGAATTTGGTAGGGAAATTAAAGTAACAAAAACTCCATGATATTCTAAATGATACAATAGAAGTCCTGTTCTCAGACTTTCTCAGAAAACTTTACCACAAAATTACAAAGCATTTACCTAAAAGGGTTTGCGAAAGGCTATTTTTCTCAAGATAATTGTAGACTAGTATTCGGTGATTCCCTTCCACACAACAACCATATAGCTTAACCAAATTTTCATGCTCTATTTCTGAGATCACATTAATCTCTGTCATAAATTCTCTCACCCCTTGAGTTGATTCTGCTGAAAGAACTTTTATAGCAGCTAGTTTCCCATCTTTTAGTAATCCCTGATCATCCACCATAATATTGTTAAGTTTTCACTGATAAGGAAAGGAACAGAAAAATAATGATCAATCAAATGGATATGATGATGCAAACAACATTCAAAAGTTACTTAATTACCTTATAAACAGAACCAAAGCCACCCTGCCCAATTTTATTGGCCTGGCTGAAATTGTCAGATGCAACTCTTAGTTCTTTGTAGGTAAACATTTTTACATTTTGAATGCCTGAGAGTTCTGTTCACAAACATATTCAATCAAAATCAAGCACTGCAAGCAGATTTTTTATCCATTTTATCAAATTTTGCTTAACTCTACAACAATATTCTTGAAGATTAATCTAACATTGTTAAATTACCTTCATCAATATCTGGATCGTGTCTTGCCACAGAGGGCACTTTCCTACCAAATGAGAATGGGAAGCAAGTCATGACTGGAGGATGAAGAATTCGAACACGGCCTATAATGTCAAATGGAATAAGTTTCTTTGAATTAAACCAGTTCCAAGGTTACCTGGAAGAACCACATAGAAAGGCCTATCTTAGAATCATAAAGTAAAAGTACGATGTACAGAAAATGATAACCATAATGCTAAAAATTCAGGTCTTAAAACATGAAAATATACAAACTAGATTCATAGTATGTCAATTACTACATCGGATGAAACATACAAAAAAATTAAGAACCAGTATCATGGTCAAGGCTCCAACATTTTTTTTTTCAATATTCCAAAGATATCAGTTCTATTAAACTGAATTCAGTGCACAAATATCATATTGCAGTTCAAGTAGTCAGATTTCACTGATTCTTACAAATACTTTCCTTCTAAGCAAAACATGTTTGAAAAGTTTACCAAAGACCCAGTTGACAAAAACCTAAGTATATTTGATAGTTCCCAAAGCCATACAACTCAAACAAACAAATGATGCATCTTTAGTTCCCAAAATCATTATTTTTTCACTGCCTTCCAAGAGGGTTTCTGAAAAGATGAGTATTTCTCCAAAATTAACCGAAAACGTCCATTCCTAACACCCAATGAACAACTATTTATCAGTATCTCAACCACTGAATTCATAATTTCCACATGCCTCGTTTCTGGAAAAAGCATAATCTCAAATGAAAACCATTTTTTTAACCTACACCCTATTTTTCATACATTTTGTGAGTATAGGTGTTAAATGCTTCATTTTGAGCTGGTTTTCACAGCTCAAAGAGCATTGAGAATAAAAATGTGAACTGGGTTTCATCAGGTACTAGAATAAACTACAAGAGAGACAAATCAGGAGTCTAATAATAAATTTTAGAGAACAAGTAAAAGAAAGAAAAAAGAACCAAAAGATTATCCATAGTAACAGCAATAACCGAAGAATAATAGCCAGAAACTAAAAGTGCTGAAACGAACCTTAGAAAATGAAGAAAACAAGACAAAAAAATTGAGGCAAAAAGAGAAGCCTTTTGTGATTGATGAGAAGAAAGGGTAAGAGATAGTAGGGTGGGTTTGGTCAACAAGGAGAACAGTGTCAGAAATAATGACGATGATGTTGTGTTGTGGGTTTCTATTCTGTGTGCTGATTATTTATTAATCTTACCACGTGGTGTGAAGAGGAGGCGTAGCAGTGTGAATCTGTTCTCTCTCTATGCATTGACTTGACTTAGACTATTTGAAAATAAATACGCAAACTAATTTTTGATAATTCTGTAAAATAAGTCAAATCATAATTAGCGTCTTCTAATCAATATTAGTTAAACATTTTGCATGTTTTTTATTACACGTATGTGTTCATATATATATTTTACTGTACGGTCTAGTCTCAACAACGGTCAAGTTTGAAATTTTGACTTATCATGCTTAGAAATGTCGACAGTTTATTAAAAGAAATATAAAATATACTAATTTTTATTTAAATAATATTTTTTATTACTTTATAAAAAATTCTAAAATCAAATAAAAACTATGAGAAAAATACTTCAAGCTTAAACAATTAGTAAAAATTTTCTTATTAGAAAAATGGATCAAGAGATTTATCTGTCTTCTTTACCATTAAGTTATCAAGTTGACATGGTAGACATTTAAAAACTAAAACTCAATCACACCCAACACACTGTATTAAAGAGTAAACAAAAAAAAAAATTGATTTTTTTTTTATAGTGCAACTGTAATGTAGATTAGTTAATTGCTTGATAATGATTTCATGCAAAATAGGTGATATTAAAGTTGAGATTTTTTTTTATATAATAAAATATATTTAAGATAATTTTATATTTAAAACTTGAAGTGAAAATTACTAATTATTATTCACATTATCAATAATAAAGTGGTGAATACGAAAGCTAGAAAATATCATTTAAAGTGTACACGCATGCAATTAGTTGGTTGATATAGGTTGACAATGTTGATATATTATATATACATTATACGATTATTTATACTATATTTTATTTAAAAAGAATATTTATATTTATTACTGTTATGATTATTATTTTAATATAATATTTTATTATCGAAACAGCTGTGAAGTGATTGTTTAAAATAAAGATGAGTGTGAAATGATTATTTTCCTTCTTTTCAACAACTTTAATACTACAACAACTTGCTGAATATTTTAAGCAACTACTCCTAAAAAAGACTCATTATACGAGTTCTTATCACATGAAAAAGAAACTCTTATTCGTGCATGAATTAAAATTATTAAAACCATAATATATTCTCTAATTGCAAATATTAAGACATTATTAGGCAAGTAATACATTAATTTAATCGCATACAAATCCCTTTTAAGAAATCATTATCCATCGTCATTTATACTAATTAAGAAAAAAAAAAGTCAACAGCATATGCTATTTTACTTTGAAAAAGAATATTTTGGGTATACTTCTTTTTGATATATACATTTAGGAGAAAAATTATAATATATATATATATATATATATATATATATATATATATAT
>Ga0099823_1007518_pt1 | contig 11071 bp, 4 predicted proteins | sample CowpearedBW_FD_76831 | JGI IMG/M metagenome (GOLD analysis project Ga0099823, IMG submission 76831) | Root nodule microbial communities of legume samples collected from California, USA - Cow pea red BW | ecosystem: Host-associated > Plants > Roots > Nodule | place: USA: California | collected... | reverse complement strand
TGTATGAACCTCCCCGCTCATACCATCACATGTTAACCACCATCCATGAACCTACTCGCTCATGGCTCAACATCTCCTGATCCACGTTCTCGTCAATGCGTACAAATAATACACACAAACTGCACTAAACTCGCTTGGGCTAGAAGCCTTAGCTTAAGCGACCAAGCTTGTCTCGCTTAGGCTAAGCTTTCTCGCCTGAGCGAGCCTGCTAACCTGGTTTATCTGCGAAGTCTCGCTTAGATGAGTCTCTCCTCGCCTGAGCGAGATCACCCTTTTCCTAACACCAAAAACGCTTGCCTAGGCGGCGAGTTAAGCACAACAAAAAGTTAAACACGAGGTCTCGCTGAAGCGAGAACCTCTCACTTAGGCAAAAAGCCTTGTCGCCCGGACATCAACCTCCTCGCCTATGCGAGGTGCCCAAAACAAGGTCTCATACCCCTCGATTTCTCACTTAGGTGAGAGATACTCGTCTGAGCGAGATAACAGGTTGCCCAAAAACCTGGCACTCCGCCTAAGCGAGTAGCTCGAGCAGAAACATTATCAAAACTCTGCAACTCTCGCCTAGGCGAGCTTGGCTCACCTGAGCGAGATTAGCATATGGTCTCCCTGTTCATGCATGCAGAAACCAAACCAATTGCCCCAAATTCACATTCAACATTAACAAAACAATTCATCACATAATACCAGTGGTAGGAACCTGATTTAGACTCCAAATTGACCCCCAAATTCCAATTTTGGCCATAACCCACATACAGTACTGAAAACCCCATAATTTGCATACATTCGCATAGGGGATTACCCATACAACATCAAGACCATCAAACCCCCAATTTCACATCACATTGAGTACGATAATCTCATGACAATGATACAATTTATTCATGTCCAATGCAGAATGCACGGAATTGTTACCAACATGCATATATAACATGAAATTCCTTGCTCGAAAAGGTCTTTTAGCCTTAGCTTTGTGTTACCCAAAACCCTCCTTTGTTCTCCCATGAAAAGGTAGCTCTTCTCTCAACCCAATTAAGTATGGTTAGTAAAAAATACGAAATTACCCCTTTTTAATGTCTATAATTACCTTTCATAGACCATTATGGTCTGTTTTTCCCAACTCCCTTGGCTGCCCCATTGTCTCCAGGGTTTTCCCACCCTTTCACATTCAGACCACAAGTATTTTAACAAAAATAAAGAGATTAATTTGTTCTCAGCAAGGGTTGAAACCCACAACCACTCAATCACAAGGCAATTACACAACCAATTCAACCAATTCATATTTGTGATAATTCCTCTAATCTTAGAACTACATTATCACTAACCTCATTCGATATATAACAATAAAAAAAGTACTCTCACAACATACAATTGACATACATAGGACTCGAACCCAAGTCCTCTCACACAATCAAAGTACTCTCAACCACTTAAGCTAGTACTTTTCCACGTCATATCACTCCGCATTAAATGTCTTAAAGGCTTCTACTACCCGCATTTATTAAATAATTAATTTATTAATTATTTAAATTTCTCGGGTCATACAAGAACTAGGAGAGTTATGTGGTGGAAAGTAAAAGAAGGTAGATGATGAAAGTATTTTGTACATAATATTCTTCACATAATTTTCACATAAAATTTTAGAATAAGAAAGTATTCCATGCAAATGTTTGGTCTCAAAATCACCCAGAAAAGTAAAGTAGAGAGAAGGAGAAAGTTTACATGAAAAGCCTTGGTTATTATATCATCCTAGAGTGAGACCTGGTTTCTACAATTAGAGCAACAATACAAGCATAGAAAGGAATGCCTTTAATATAAAAAGTGTAACACTCAAAGCCAAAATTGTTACTGAAATCCTAGCTATTGGCCTTGGAAGAAAATTTTAGCATGAAAGCAAAGAAGAAAATAAAAGAGAAACATAAAAGTCAGTATTTTAAACAAATTTGATAGAATGACTTGAATATATCTAATAGTCCATGTCTCAATTCCATCCGTTCCAACTCTCCATGCATTATGTATAACTATTTCATAAACACAACAACAATCTAAACAAAATAGAATTGATCAGGCTTCATAGAAGGACATAAACAAAATAAATTGACCAGGATTGAAACAAAATAGCGGCAAAATGTCAATGTTAGCCATTCAAAAGGCCAAAATAACAAGATACTCTAGCCATGAACCATTCATAATAGAATATTGTTTCCTTTCAATAAAGATGACACATTACTAGTTCATTGTAAGACACAAACAAAATAATTATACTTTAAGAGTGGTTATTGGGTATGAGTAGTAATAATTATTTTTATGCGTTGTACATTTAACAATATATCAAGCCCATCTGGCTTAGTTGGTAGAGCGTAAGACTTTTAACATTTTGGTCGTGACTTTGAGCCCCACGGTGGGCGTTGCAGTTTGTGATTTTTATCACTTATCACTTAAATCAAACTAATACCCTCAGGTATTTAAATTCAATCTAATCTAACCTATTAAAATATAATATTATTAAATTTAACTCTTTTTTTGTGTGATACACATAATATGATACTCGCACCCGATCCGTTTGTAAACAAATATTAAAATACCCGTAGGTACCAATTATCCATCGCGCATACACGTGGGCACGGGTATTTTTGACATCCCTAATATAGCATAGTTGGTCAAAGCCTTGTCATTGGTTTGTGGTCAAAGGCTCGATTCCTGATGTGTGCATTTAGAGTGTTTATATTCAAATATCGTTTTTTTATAATTAATGTACAGGTGATCATGTGTGTCCTTGGTGTGGCTTATGTTTATTAATCATTTATAATTTATTTTGGCATGTTTTGTTGTCTGACACACTACTGTAATGTTGTTGCTACCTATGCAGGTACTTATTTAAAAAATACCCTTGGGTATTTAAATTAAATTCAATCTAATCTAATCTAATAAAATATAAATTAAATTTAACTTAATAAAATATAAATTTAATTTTAATTTTAATTTTTTGCGGTAACAAGTACTCGTGGGTACGGATAGCATGATACCTGCACCCGATCTATTTATAAACGGGTATTAAAATACCCATGGGTACACCCTATCCATTATGGATACCCGTGGGCCCGGGTATTTTTGACATCCCTAAGTGTAGCATAGTTGGTTAGAGCTTTGTCATTGGTTAGTGGTTAAGGGTTAAATTCCTTATGTATGCATTTAGAGTGTTTATATTCATAATCGTTTTTTTATAATTGATGTACAGGTGATTATGTGTGTCTTTGTTGTGGCTTATGTTTATTAATCATTTATAATTTATTTAGGCATGTTTTGTTGTGTGACACACTATTGTAATGTTGTTGTGCATGGTTTTTCCATGGAAAATGGGATAGTTGATATGGTTTGGAAGGGTGATGAGTTTGGACCTTGGCTAAAGCAAAATGCATAAATATCAAGCCCGTCTAGCTCAGTTGGTAGAGCGCAAGGCTCTTAACCTTGTGGTCATGGGTTCGAGCCCCACGGTGGGCGTTGTAGTTTGTTATTTTTATTTATCACTTATCACTTAAATCAAACTAAGATGTTAAAAATCGACCCACTACCCGAGACCCTTTAAATTCAATCTAATAAAATATAATATTATTTATTTAACTTAGTAAATTTACTTTTCATTTTAATTTTTTCTAGGTAATGGCAGCAGCGGATCTTGACCAAAATTTCTAGGGAGCCAAAACAATATACTTAAAATTTATATATTTAATATTATTGTTACTAATTCAATAAAAATGAATATATAATTTAGTATAGTTATAACTATAAAAGAAATTACACATCTAAAGATTGTCCATCATTTTTTCATATTCTATAATTTATCAAATTATTCAATCATAACTACATTTTTTTCCAATATAAATAACCATATTATCTACAAAATATTCATTTAGCCTTTTACTAATGTGCACATATCGATTCAAAATTCATCACAAGCATTTCATTTCATTGTTATGCGATGAGTAATGATATTGTCCTGTTTTGATATTCATTTTTCTTTTATCATTTTTAAAAAATGAATTTATTCTTTTGTTTTTCATCAATATACCTATTTAAAAAAAATTAATACTAAAAATAATTTATCATAATCTAATCAAACATTAAGAGACATAACTACTACAAAAAATTATGATAATCAAGTCCACTTAAAAATTGTCTATAAAAAAATCACATAATACATTACTTATTCTTCTATATTCATAAAAAATAAATAATATACAAAATGTCATAAGATAAAAAATAGTGTTAAATATTAAACAGGTATTTCACCACCGAGACAAGAGAAAGTTACCTTGTTTTTTCTTTAAAAATGGAAGAAAAGATTAAAAATTGAGGATAAAAATAATGAGTTTCTATTTAACTTACTTTTTTTTCTTCGGTAACAAAAGAAATTAGGTAATAGTGAGAGATGAGTACAACATATGAAAAACTGAAAAGACAATGGAAAGAGAAAATGAAAATAATCTTAATAATTTTTTTCTTTATTATATTTGATTTTATATTTTACTATTTATTAACATTAAATATTATACTTTAAAAAAATAAAAAAACTGCCTAACTTAATTTTTATTAATTTTTTAATATATTATTACCTAATTTAAAAAGATAAACATAACTTAAAAAATTTAATAATATACATAATTTAAAAAAATTTAAACATATAATTTATAAAAATTGAAAAAATTATAAGAAAAATTGAAAAAATTTGGGGGAGCTCCTAAAGAGCTCCACCACTGGGTAACGGGTACCCGTGATACCCGCACCCGATTCGTTTATAAACGAGTATTAAAATACTCGTAGTTACCAACTATCCATCGCGGATACCTGTGGGCACGGATATTTTTGACATCCATAAGTGTAGCATAGTTGGTTATAACCTTATCATTGGGTGGGGTCAAGGGTTCAATTCTTGATGTGTGCATTTAGAGTGTTTATTTTCAAATATCGGTTTTTTATAATTAATGTACAAGTGATTATGTGTGTCTTTGGTGTGGCTTATGTTTATTAATCATTTATAATTTATTTTGGCACATTTTGTTGTGTGACACACTATTTTAATGTTGTTGTGCATGTTGTTGCCAAGGAAAATGGGATAGTTGATATGGTTTGGAGGGGTGGGGAGTTTGAACCTTGGATAAAGCAAAATGAATAAATATCACGCCTGTCTAGCTCAGTTGGTAGAGCGCAAGGCTCTTAACCTTGTGGTCGTGGGTTCGAGCCCCACGGTGGGCGTTGTAGTTTGTTGTTTTTATTTATCACTTATCACATAAATCAAACTAAGATGTTAAAAATCCACCCGTCACTCGCGAGTACTCATTTAAAAACTACCCTTGAGTATTTAAGTTCAATCTAATCTAAATTAAAATATAATATTATTTCATTTTCATTTTAATTTTTTACGAGTAACGGGTATCCGTGGGTACGGATAGTATGATACTCGTACCCGAGCCATTTATAAATGGGTATTAAAATACCCGCAGGTACCAACTATCCATCACGGATACCCGTGGGCATGGGTATTTTTAACATCCATAAGTGTAGCATAGTTGGTTAGAGCCTTGTCATTTGTTAGTGGTCAAAGGTTCAATTCTTGATGTGTGCATTTAGAGTGTTTGTATTCAAATATTATTTTTTTATAATTAATGTACAGGTGATTATGTGTGTGTCTTTGGTATGGCTTATTTTTGCATGTTTTGTTGTGTGACACACTATTGTAATGTTGTTGCCAAGGAAAATGGGATAGTTGAGATGGTTTGAAAGGGTGGTGAGTTTGAACATTGCCTAGAGCAAAAGGCATATAAATATTGGTTTTCTTTTTGGTATTTTTTGTTGTGCTCTTAGGAAATTGAAAAGTTGAACAAAGATTCAATGTATCCACAAGAGTTAAATAGTTGTTAATTGGAAATTAAGTGGGATTATGTGGGCAGTAAAAAGTTAATGTTGGAAAAAGGGAGAAGGAAGAAAGGGTGGATTAGATTTTTTTAGTGTAGCCCAAAATAATAGTTTGGTTTTAACGTTGTCTTGTTAGGGGAAAATAGAGGGTTTTAGGGTAAAGTTAAAATATGGGTTTGTGAAGAAAGGTGAGGAACCTAAGTTGGGTGAGGGGGGAGAGAAAAAGTTTTGGTTCTGACGTGAAGAACAAAGGAAGATTAGAGCAAAGGCAAAGGTGATCTTGTTGCAAGAATTTCCAGATAAGGGATACTAAGCCATGTTCTCAATATTGGTAACATGTTGTTCTTCAGTTTGAGCGGTATGATCTTTCTTTGTAGGTCTGTAGTTGGAGATATATGTCACACATGGTTTTTGTTTTTCTAGTTGTATTATGTTGATACTCTTGTTGTGCTAAATTGTGATGAGTTCCTATTTGTAGTATACTAGATGTTTTGACAAGATGAATCATGTATGGTTAAAGTAATGATGGTGATTGTATAATGCCAATGTATTGTGATACATGTGATGATGAGGCCTTGATGTGCATGTGTGATTATTGATCATGAATGTGGATAGTCATCTTATTGTTGATTGGTGTATGATCATGATGAGCTAGTGTTATACTTGGATGCAAATGTAATGAAAGGTAACTTTGCGTAATTGTACTGGAGGTGCATTTCACCGGGGTTGTTGATATGGGTAATGAGAAGTTAAGCACTTCGTCGGGGGCTCGACAATAATAATGGGAGATTACGTATCTCGTTAAGGCTCTTGATATGAGTAATGAGAAGTTGTATACTTCATTGGGGCTCGCTATGAGAGTAATAAGAAGTGGCATCTTCATAAATTTGTGTATAAGAATAGGTTGAGTGTTTGGTTATGAGAGAATACCATACCATTGATATTATTTTGTGGTAATATATTAAGGATTGCATGTTTGGTTTTGAGAACATGTGGTGGGTTGTTAACTTGGTTAAGTTTATGCATATGTTGTGATAATATAAGGTGGGTTATTGATATGATGTTTTATGTGGTTAGCTCATATTTGCATGTTTGTGGTTGTGTTTTCTCCCTATGATGATCTTATAGTTCATGTTATACGGGAGTAGATGGTAATATGCTAGCGTAGATGCATAGTTGTGAGGAACTTGTGGGCAAGATTTGAGAGATGCATAGCTACTTTGAAAGTTATTTTCATTTGGAAGGTTTTATAATAAGTTTATTTAATAACTTATGTTGGGATGGTTATGTGCGGATTTTAATGATGTTTTACTTTAGAAAATAAGGTTTTATTCGAAATAAAATTTTTCACATGTAGTTTCGAAGATAAGTTTTTGTGAGGTTTCCTATTTTATAGGAGGGTATCAAAGGTTTGTTCTAGAAGTGCTGGAAAATTTTAAATTAAACATGGCATCTCAAAATGGGTGTTACATTCATCAACTTAAAGATCATTTGCCAGCATCATGTTGACCCCTCATGAAATTACAAAAAGGCATGCAATAACCATGTTTAATCAATAACAAATGCTATCATAAAAGAATCATGTCATCCACTTAGTCATATATATTGGAAAACTATGTGAAAAATCTTAGATAAGTTTTTAATTTTGAGCTACACCAATCCAGGGAAGTATGGCATGTCTTACACAAGGCAAGGAATGGAGCAATGCATCCTTTCAAGAAACAACAATGTTGTAATAAGGTGACCAACCTTTTAGGCATTAGCAAACTCATTTAATTAACTCATTTTCAGTATTTCTAACTTCAATAATAACACATTCTTCATTGACATCCAACAATCATCTCCCTATCCATAAAACTTTTTGATAAAAAAAAAACTCGTAAACCAAACTTAAAAATAACCATTCTTCACCTTTACTAAACATCCAAAATAATTCAATGAAAAACAATGAGGCCAACCTTTAAGAAAATTTGATCATGCTGCAAAAACTACAAAACCTTAGTACTTGGAGCAGTAAAAAAATATTACAGAGAATGATTGAATCCACTATTTTCCCTCAAAAGGGGCGTGAGAAATGCATTTTACCCACCAATCAAGCAGAAATCCAACACTCAACAAAAATAAAAACAAATATAAAAGAAAGAAAAATGAAGACTTACCAGAAGGAATCTAGAGGCAGAACTGGGAGTGGTGTTGTTCTACAAAGAATGAATTTGGTGAAGTCTCAACGTAGGAGAGCACAAATGTTGCGAGGTTTGTGAAAAGGTTCATGGAGGTTCAAGCCATTCTTTAGTGTGTCGAACTTGGGGAAGAAGAAGTTTCGATGAGAGAAAAGGTATTTTAATTGAAAAGGGGCTAAACCCACCTTAACCCTATCCACTCCACAAAGGGCTTTTAGGGTTGGGGGCTTTCAGAAATCCCCCCATTAAGTGGGTGATGAGTGCATATTTTTACCCTCATATAATGTTTAATTTTAGGTATTTAATTAAATTTTTGTGCTTAAAGAATGATTTAATTGACAATTCTGAAAATTGGGCTTATTGAGTTTGTGAAACAAAAATAGCTTAAAAGTTCTTTTTAGTTGAATAAATTATCATTGAATGTTCTAACGATTGTTGATGCAGTTGAAGTTAAATTTGGTTCTTTAAAATTATGAAATTAAATTATTTCAAGTTATAAAAAAGGCCAAAATCAATAAATTCTGGAAAAAAAATAAATCAGGAGCTAAATACACCCCTAGTTTCTATTTTAAACATTCACTTTTTCAAATGGGTCACTCAAAACCTACTCCTACACCTCTTCATCTTTTAATTTTCACCCCACTTATCCACTCAAAAATCATATCCAACGAGATGTTGTCACGTGTCTTGATTCTACTACTCTAAAAATCAGCCACAATAAGAAGTTGCCACATTGCATCAATCCTAACACACATAGTTGAACCAATGGGATATTGCCACAAGTCACGATCTACCATTTTTGGAGATGGCCAACTAGATGATGACACGTCATCATCATCTTCAACCTCCATCTCTCCAACGTCATACACCAACACACCACCATGGTCATCGACGACAGCCAATGAAGATGAAACCTTATCCATCCACGCGACTCATAAACTCATCCTGTTGCCATCAAACCCTACCACCTTGCCACCACAACCCAACATAGCAACCCTAAATTTAGCGTCAAAACCCAACAATGTCGCCACGACATCAACCTCGCGTCTTCATCGCTATAACCACTAACGATGGAATGAATCCTGAATAAGCAATGCAATAGGTGCACATACCAGCAAAGAGCATAAAACAACCATAGAGCCATCGCGCCACTTCACTTAGTAAACATCATGAGCATCCAACATGGATTGCGACGTTGTCCACCACGAATCCTCCATTGCACCACCGCTAGAGCAGCGAGAATGACGCACCACGTGAAAAACATATCTGCAAACCCTACTCCATCCACACACGAACAAGCATAAATGCATCTACACTGCACCTTCACGTGAGCAACACTAAAAGTGCGAGCCTCTCAACGTCGTTCGCAAGCACAACAACCATCATCGCATTCTTCCAACCTCTGTGTTTGAAGTTGAACCTGTTAGATTATGAATCTTAAATAGATTATCAGAAGCATCAAATCATCTATATAAACAATTATTTTCAAACAGTAAGAGCAGTTACTAATATAATAGTAGAATACCTGATCAGTAATTAGGAGTACAATAAAGTGGTACCTGATCTTTCAAATAAAATCAGTGGAAAATTAAAAATTGTTTACATGAGACGATACTGTTCTCTTCTCTGGTAGGAGATTATGTTAGAACGTATCTTACAAATGTGTTATTACGTCATCTCATAAAATTGACTAATGGGATATCAATTTTATATCCTTACCAGCAGAGACCAGGGACCTCTCAACAAGTTCCTGAATACTTAAGTCCATCACAGACCGTTCATTGAACAATCCAACCCATCACGGATCGTTCATCAGAAACCCAATATATGTTATCCATAAATTAATAACAATTGTGCAATATAATTGATATTTAAAAATAATATATTTTATTAATTAAATGTTAATCCACAATAATAATAAAATAGAGAATAATAATTTTATATAATAAAATTATATAAAATACAATAATAGATGTATCACTGATCATGCCCCAAAGAAAACTAACATAATTTTAGGTTTAATTATGCCTTTGGTCCCCATTTTAGAGTCAAAATCAAAAACCCACTTTTACCAAAACATAAATTGCACAAGCAATTTATTTTATTTTATTGATTTTGGTAAATAAATAAATAAATATTCAACTTTATGGTAGTTTAGTATTTTATGAACAAATTAAATGTTTAATATTTTTGACCTTATAGTTAAAGTGACATATTTTAAGTAGATGATTCAGAAAAAAAAATGTTAAATATTTGTGTTTATGTATATCCATACATTATAATTTCAATTATTTTGGATTTTTGACCATCGCATGATGGTGATCACGTGGTCAGAAAATCACATAACTTTGCTGTATAAATTGTCGAAATATTTCTTTTAAATATAATTATTTCATGCATTATATAATTTTATTATATTTGGTTAAGCACGAGTAATATAATTTTATATGATTGTGATCTCACATATCGTGGGCACAGTTATATAAGATTTTGTGTGAATGAAATAATTTAATTTTAATTATTTCATAAATAAAAATTAAGTTTATATATTATGTTCTCGACTTTTGGGTATGAAATTTTTGTACAAGTTCTCTACTATTTTGGTGACGTGATAGTATACTTTAATTAATTTTTTTTACCCTTATTTGAAAATGTTATTACTTAGGGGGTTGTTCATGCATAATATAAATTTATTATATTTTGTTAAGCATGGGCCATATAATTTTATATGATTGTGAACTCACCTATCGTGAGTACAGTTATATGAAATTTTGTGTTAATTAGTTTTATACTACATTAATGTCAATTATTCTCGTATGTTATTTTATTTCTTAATGGTATAATGTACTTTGAATTTTATCTTTATGTCAATTATTTGTCTTGTACCCTATCAGTATTAGATTTCTTTATGACATGAGTTGTGCATTGTCTTTTATTTCTTAATTATATTTCTTATTTATTATGATTCGGGACCCTTAGGC
>Ga0099823_1007513_pt1 | contig 11076 bp, 7 predicted proteins | sample CowpearedBW_FD_76831 | JGI IMG/M metagenome (GOLD analysis project Ga0099823, IMG submission 76831) | Root nodule microbial communities of legume samples collected from California, USA - Cow pea red BW | ecosystem: Host-associated > Plants > Roots > Nodule | place: USA: California | collected... | reverse complement strand
TTTAATTATATATATATATATATATATATATATATATATATATATATATATATATATATATATATATTCTAAATTTGTTTTATTTCTAGTCAATGTAAAATCTCACGCTGAGACATATAAATCTTCAGAGGGATTAAATATTAAAATGAATAGTCCAATAACGGTCTTATAGTAGTGACATTGACATGATAGACCTAACAAATAACAAATCTTACTAGACTAGACTTTGGATAACTCTGATACCATCTTAAAAAATGAACTTTAAGCCGTGCCAAAAGTGAACTTTGATACCATCTTTAAACCTACAAAACCAGGTCATAAGACAAGGTTTGCAACTGCTTATATATTATACATTCATTTTATCTCTAGTCAACATTGAATCTCCGACCATGTGTATGTTGAGCAATATAAAAGTTTTACTTTAAACTTGGAAGATCATTTATTCAGCCAGCTCAGCTAATGTAATGCATCCTTAACTTCAGCAAGAAATTTAGAGACATGCAAATACATACACACAAACTTTTGCTTCTCCAGAAATTTTCCTAAAAGCAGGGATGTCATTTCAATTAAAAAGACTTCACATAGCTCAAAAGTGGCAGAAGCAAAGGCAGGCAACGAAAAGTGTGAGGGAGGATGATGACCTTTAAGAGAGTTATAACACTTTCAAATATGTAATAGTTCCCAGCCCTACCCTTCTTTCTTTTCTTCGTTTCTATCTATGTGAAGTAATGATATATTATCATATGCATACACGATACTTGTACATCACATCACATTTTTTATTTTGATATAAAGACTTCAGTTTTCATCCATCATATTCCTATACAAGTATGGGAGGAACTCACATGATCCAAATTCCAACTTTCAGAAGCTAAAGAACGTGCATCTGAGAAGTTTCCTTCATTTGTACCATCTTTCCAGTTCCAGATACTAGGCAACAGAAGAAAGAAATATTAGAATTAAACTTTTTTAAATGAGGAAAGTAAAATTCATATAACACATTATGAGCATACGAATATAATTATTAGCATAAACACTGTAAGTACTATCCAAACGCACACTACTGCTCTGTGATTGTGACAATTGCTCATTCTGTGTATGAACTTACCTTTCTTCAGTAACAGTAACAAAATTGAAAGTGCAGAATACAACCATATCAGGCAGAAATAGAGCATTGGTAAGCAATGAATAACTGATAGGATTTTCTTAAGAAAAACACAAGTAATGGAGATTCACTGTACCCTAGGGTTTCAATATGTGTTAAACACCAAAGCTTCTGGTAACTCTCTCCAAAAATCCCCACCTTTGCAATTGAAGTCCCCATATTAATCACCTACATTGTTGTACAAAAAAATTATAATTTTGTGTAAGAAACTTATTGTAGCTCAAACATACAAAGACTCAAAAACTTCTTGCTAAATATATATCTGGATAGATGGATAAGACAAAGACAAACATATATGTATTTATCTGGAATTCTGGATACATATATAAGGAAAAACTCAGTTAAAGGGCGGGATGATAAGAAATTTTGCAGAAAAGAGAAAAATAAGTTGCAAGAAAAGAAAATAAAAAATGTAGGTCTGCTCAATCTATACAAGTTGGAAAAGGTATTCTCTTGAAATAGAATACCAAATAGCAGAAAGGAAACCTAAATACAATCCAATCCAAAATGCTTTACAAGAATTAACAACTGGGGAAATTGAATTGAAACCTAGACTTACTGATTCTAGATGATCATCATCATTGATATCTCCAGTGGTATCAAATGTGCAGATCAACCCATCTACTGAAGCAGAAATAAGCTTTCCTTGTTCGTTGGGGACAAAATGAACCTGGCATAAATCCATGTATCACACTGAATTGAATCATTAAAACATCAATTTCATCTTATTTATCAAAAGAATAAAAGTTAGCATAGCACTTGCTAGAGCTTTATTTTTTGTAACGAAAATAATTGGTACTGTCTTCATCTTGCGAGAAAAACGTTCTGCATAACAATTATTTTCCTTGCTTCATTCTATAACAAGCTGAAACTAACAGAAGCCATCAAGATATAAAATATCTGAAGCCTACATCTTACCAATATAAATTCCATCTCACAAGAAGACTTCTATTCATGGAAAGCCTTCTGAAGACCAAATTAAGAAGCAAGATCCAATTCTTCTACTTACTTTTATAGTAATTTTGTACTGAATCAATCAAGTAATGCATAAAGCGAGCTGAACTAATAAAAATGGCTACTGCATGAAAATAAAAACTCCACCTAGCCTGACTAACAATGTCTAACCCAGCAAATGAGGAATCAAGTACACTGTTTCATAAATCTACAAAGGACCATTCACCAATAATTTCTTCAAATCTAGAAAGATTTCAAGTTTTTCCTATAGAGAAATATTTGAAGTTTCTTGGCTGCTATTCTTAATTACCCTACTCTTTTTATAAGATATTGGAATTAGAATAATTGAATTAATTGTTGCGTTTCTCTTTCTCACAACAAATTTTTCAGGGAGGGCATATCACCAAGCAAAACATCTTTCTTTCCACAGGATTATAATTTTCAGTTAATTCCATTATGTCAAGTTTCCGATTAAAATATAAATTTTTGACACTTGTAATTCAAGCAATTTGAACAGCACAAACCTGAGTGACATCATCTACATGAGACTCTTCCAGGCATGCAATTTGCTTCATATTTCTCCAATCCCAGAACAGTATCTGAGAAAACTCAAACTTTAGAACACAGAAAAAAACACACTAGTTTAAATCATGTATCACAGAAAATTCACAATCAAAAGCAAACCTGCGATTTACACCCGGCGGCAACTAAATTCCCACTAGTTCCTCCAAGACAGAAGCTGAAAACTTCCTGCGAAGAACCCGCATTGATGCAAGAAACCTACAATTTGACATTTCAGTCCAGCACACTCCAGCATCACATTACTTGTACACATAAAAAAATTAAAATAAAAGAAGAGAAAAGGAACAAAAAAAATCTACCTGCTGAAATGTGCGTGTGTCCCAAGCTCTAATAGTGCCATCAGAAGAACACGAAGACAAAACTTGGTGATGTGAAGGACCCGAAAATAAAATCTGGTTGATGGTTGCGGTGTGACCCTTGCACTCTCCGAAATATTGACCCGCCATAGGTGAATATAGTTTCACTGCGTTTGTTGACAGTGAAACCGCCATTGCACTCCAATCATCCCTTTAATTAACAAAAAAATTGGAACCCAAGTCACTTCTGAGAATTAAGAAGGAAACTTTACTATTTTCCATCCAGTTTGAGCATGAATTCACCGAGCTTAAACGGGGAAGAAAAAAAAAAAAGGTACGTACTTTGGGACAATTTGAAAAACATAGTCATCGCCGAAGTTGGTTTGAATAGAGTTTTTAAGGCCAAAACGTTTTACGTTGTTGGACTTGGGTGAAGGTTGCTCCTCAACATCCATGGCCGCGCTGCTCTCCATTTAAGTTGGGCGCCAGAGTTGCAGAGGTACATCAACAATATTGCGTTCTTCATAAAGGCCTGGGTTTAGGGTTGAACACCACCTAATTTATTTGTTCTTTTGAAGTAAATAATTTAGTCAAAAATTATTAAAAATAATCGTTCATATTTCTAAATTATATATTATATAGGATTTTTTTTTCCTTTTTGTGATATTATTTTAATCCCGATACTTTAATTTGATTACGATTATAGATCCGATATATACATAATTTGAAAAGACTATTTAGTTACTAACTAGAATTATTGATGTAAATTTGTAAAATTAATTTTAAATGAAAGTGATTTAAAAAAAAGTAAAGTAATTTTTATTTGAATGACATAAAATATAAAGGTGATTTTCATATTAAATATTGTTTAGAAACTTGTTTTTAAAACTGATTTTGGGTATATAATTATTAAAAAGGCATTTATACTTATATATCATTTTCATAATTTATACTTATATATCATTCTCATAAAAACATTATTATTTTCACTTTTAAAGTTGCTGTAAAAAATAACTTTTCAAGTGATTACTAAATCAACAAAAATAAAAAAACACATAATTAACTTCATATAAAACTTCAATATAAATAATGCATTTGAGCATATACAATTGCTTTACTAATTACGTTGGATTGAAGATATTAGTAGTTATTCGAGTATATCATATTAACAAAAAAAAAAAAACACCTAAAATATATTAAATGCAAAATTGCATAGTTAACGAACAAAAAACAGAATAAAAATATATTATGATGGTTTTATAACAAGATTAATCATCTAGATCAAAGATGATGTTTTCATTTTCATATCGACCAAATTGTAAATGAGTTCCATCTAAATTTTCTTACAACATAGGAAACCTTCCTCTTTAAAATTTTCATCAAAACTTTTTTCATATGTAACACGTTTTATTCCTAAAGAAAATTTTCGGGAAGTTAAATCTTCAACAAATTAAATTAGTAAAAATTAAAGAAACTAAAACTAAGAAAAGAAATTAGAGGAGAAAAAAAATCACAGTTAGAACATAACCAAATACAATAAAGAAAACCTCACACTTGAGAATATCAACAGAACCAACCATGAGGAGATAAAAAAAATCTCCCCAAATTGATAGACATAAACTAGAATGGATGATTCCTCTCCTAACTAAATTTGACATCTCGAAATCTATTTTAAAAAACAACCAAACAATCTATGATTTTAATACGAGTGCCTCCGTGTAACCAAACAAGGACTAAATCAGTCCATTGAGTTCCATCACTTCAATTGAAGAGCATACTATATTTTAAAACCGAATCGTCTTGCCGCCAACGTTTTAGAAATCAAAGTTTTATTAAGATATTATCAAATACAAGTCCAATATATTATAATTTATAATGATAATTTGGTACGAAAGCAAATTGGCAGTCACGCCGGAATCAACATCCACACATTCAAAAAACGAACATAAAATTATGCAAATCCCGATACGCCATTCATGCATGAAAATAAATCTCAATTATACAATATCCTAAGTCAACTAGGAGCATTTTTCTGATAAATAATACTTGCTAAATGTTTAGCCACGACGGGTGAGACATAAATGTCTCAATACTTAAAACAACTACCAATCAATGGTACAGAAAGAAATTTTCACTCCAGAATTTTCATAAAGCATCTTCTAAGGTAGCGTTATGAACAGCAACGACATCATGTGCTTGGAGCGGCCTCTTTTGTCTCCTTTGATGCCTCGCCAGCATCGGCTTCAACAGGCTTCGACACTTCTTGCTCTGTAGAGTTAGCAAACAAATATATTTCAGTTACAATGTCAATTAACCATTGAATAAACAAGGTCCAAAAATCTATATGCACATGCATAAAAAGTTCACGAGCATTAACCCATTGAAAAGAAATCTCCATCACAACTAATTACTCAGCTTTATTTCTTAGTTCCATAATTTATAAGCTACTTAAGAACCAACACAAAGATAACTTAACACAAACAAACTACCACAGAACTGAACATTTCAATCACAAAGCACTGACACATCCCGATCAACTTCAATTCACTGCTTCAGTTCTAGAATGCTGCACTGTAAAATTAGCCACCCAACTAAATCATCATGCACATCATATCCACCAAAAGCCATATAATAAAAAGAAACAAAAATCGTTAAAAGCATCATATTATTTTTAACATAACCTACAGCTACCTTTAAAGACATTAAGTTGCAAAAACTGTCACTCAGTTTTTCCAAGTGTTACTATTTCCTCTAACAGTTAACCAAAAAACATTTACATAGTCACACACAATACTGTAATTAAACATGCAAAAAACTCAGACGTCAGCACAACTTGCTTAAATTACCTTGTAACAGAATAAATTAAGCATGCTTTATAATGTATGGCCAAGTAACGTGTAGAAACGAAAAATGTCAATCACAAATTAGCACACACACGTACCTTCATCATCACTCTCTTCAATATCATCCATTGCATCACCTCCAAATTTCTGCACCATTCATAATTAATCAAAACATATACAATAACATCAATAAAAAATGAAAATCAACTGAACATATTACGTACAGAGAAATCCATCCCTCCCATTCCATCAGCACCCATTCCCCCAAATTTCTGCATAAAAATAGTGAGGATATTAAATAATATAATCAGGATAATATTTTGAAGAGAATAATCAAATGAACACATTGCATACCGAGAAATCCATTCCTCCCAAGTCCGGTTCACCTAATAACAAACAATGAGCAGAATTAATTAGATTATGCATAAAAGTACACTGTGCTCTGCAAAACATTAAATATCTTAGTACAAGCCATGAATACCACTGCCATCTTCTTCATCCTCATCCACCCATTTATCCCAATCTACTTTCACATAATGTGGAGTCTTGCCTTCTCCACGCAGTAACCTTTTCCACCATCCAGCTTCTGCCTTCTGCACTACACAGAATATGCTTCGCACTCCTACATTAATTTTGCTCTCCTGAAAGAAGAAAATGGAGAAGGAAACAAAGCCGCAAATTTTTAAGTGGAGGATGACAGAATAGATGTATGAGCATTACAACTTCCATTAAATTGCATATTGGGGAATAAAGCTATCGAAACATGTTATTGTTCATTTTGGGTGGAAATAAACATTCTTGAAGATGCTCCAATGCTATAGCAGTAAAGCACAAATTAGAACCGCCTTCTCACCTCTACATTAACCTTCTCAAAGAGCTCCAGTTTTAGCTCATACTGATGGTCTGCGGTGCCAGCACTGCCAGAGAAGGTAAAAACGCCTTCAGGAGTAAGATCCACTTTAGCATTTTTTGAATCAGCCAATTGCACCGTGATATAGACCTTGTCAACTCTCTGAGCCCACTTAACCTCAGGATGACGACTGCATTATACGGTGCATTTATAAACAAATAACGAGGACCAATTAGATAGGGTTCAGATGTGGCATTAGAAGGCAATAAATGCTAGACGGGAAAAAATCGAACTGCTGAAAATTATCATCACTGACTTCACAAAAAATTGATCAATCACAAATCACAACTCACTTTGACGAAAACTTAGAAGTCACAAGCAAGATACCAAACGTCCACAGAGACACGATGAAGAACAAGACATTAAATGATAGAAAAATGAGTGCCAAGATGCAATCTTTTTCAGAATAAACAAGACAAAGCAAAACCTAATAATCCCAAAGCAAAACCTAATAATCCCATCGCCGTACCCGTACCCGAATAACCAAATACAATCTGAGCAACAAAATATGCCTACACCAATTTTTAGAAACTGCTTTTCAATTGCGTCTAGATTTTGAAAATGCCCCCTTATAGATTAGGTTTATTATAATTTTAATTAAAACAGTATTTGCGTTGAATCTAAAGAATGTGAAAAACTCTCCATTCTCCAGGATCACAAGTCGATAAGAACTCCACCAAACAAAACAAGAGCAAACAATTTGAGCGATAACAACCCCCAATTATAGAAGAAAAAGCAAAGTCCAAGACAATGATGAAAATAGTTTTATAATATGTCAAAATAAACAAAACATGATAACAGTTCTGAAGGAATAAATAGCAAAGGAAGATGCAGGTTAATAGTTTGTACCTCATATTTGGTATTGGATTGGAGTGAAGAAAAAGAGAGAAAGGTTATTTTGTAAAACCCTAGTTTCTTCTTTGGTGAGTGAGTGATAGAAACCCCAGAGTAACGCTGTTACAACTGCTCCTTTTGAAGAAATGGTATTTATACGACATTCTGGACTTCTAGTACCTTCCTGCACTCAATCCCAATTTAGTTTCTAGAATAAGCTCAAACTCGCAATCGCATATTAACATTTTGGCCCAACCCAATTTCCCTTTCGGCCCAATCTGTTGCCATGATAAGGATCTGAGTCCAAATAACCTCTTCGTTTCTAAGGTTCTTTCTCTCTGGACCATTATCACATTATGAAAATATTTTTTTTTCTTTTATTTTTTATTTTCATAAATATGTTTTTATTTTATAAAATTGAACCAAAATTAAAATTTTTAATTTTTAAATTTTAATATATTTTGATTTCAAATATTTTAAAAAATAATAGATGTAATTATTTTAATTCAACGACATTAATCTTTTATCTTGCAGTGTTCTAAAATGATATTTGACCTGAAAAATATCAACTTGAATTAAATATATAAAAAATATTTAACAAATTAAAATAATTATATTTATTTATTTTTAAAATTTTAAAATTAAAATATATTAAAGTTTGAACAAAATTTCGCATCCAATTACATGAATTATAAATATATGTGACTTCTATTTTTTATTAGAAAATATATTTTAAACTGTGTAATTAAAATATATTTTTTATTTTTATATTTTAAAATATATAATTCAAATATAGAAAATTTATATTTTAAATTATTCATAAAATCTTTAAATTACATATTTCAAAATACAAATAAGAACTCTAATCTAAAAAGTAAAATTGAAATTTTTGAATATATATGCAGGCAAAAATTGTGAAAGCAGCCCATTTCTCACTTCTTCCATTCAGCAATTGAAGGTAAAGTGATGAGCGGTGAAAGTTTGTTTCTTTTGAGATTGATTGATTTATTTGTTATGACTATAAACATAGTTTAAAAGTGATACTATAAAAGGATGCAGACAAATCAAAAGCGTCATCTCTCTTTTGGTATAGACACAACAGGTCAGTTCAGAATTTTCTGTGTTCAATTAACTAAAATATTATTTTGGAAGAAAATATCTTTTGGATCTGTTTGTCTTGATTTGTTTTGTTACTTAGAAAAGAGAGTTAAATTAAATTTATTTTATTTTATTTCTTCCATAGAATACCTGTCATTATCACTTTAGACAGGTTTGTACACATCCAATAACTTACGATACATTTTGCATCAAATCGATATGATGTTAATATATAATATATTGGATTTTCTTGGATTTGATTATGATTAATTTGGGTAAAGTATGAGAGTATTCATACACGTTCGATATTTATAATATTTTATCTAATAAAATATATAATTTATAAAATAATAATTTATATTTTTTATAACGATAACTTTGATTTTAATTTAAATTTATTCTATAATAATTATATTTTTATTATATTTTTAAAAATATTTTATTATTTTTAATATTCATATATTATATATTATTACATTACTTTTAAAATAAATGTATCAAGGTATATATTAAATAATTGTTGCGACACCGTAACTTATGTTTGATGGTCTTTGTTAAAATTTAATATAAATAAAAATAAAATCAAAATGTAATATACATATAAATACGAGTAAAAAACATTTTTTTATTAAATTATTTTTATAATATTAAGTTAAGTTTAAATTTTACTATTTTAATATCACGTTTAAATTTTGTATCTTAAAAAATATCTCTTCTATTTCATATTTTTAAGTGAGTTTTAAATTTTGTAAATATATCTAACTTAACCGTTTGACAAAAACATAATCTATACCTATCGAAATATAATAAAACTCTTTAGCAACTGCTTATTATTAAGGATGACAATTCGGAGTGGGCCAGGTAGGCTGGTTTGCAAACCTGCATAAGAAAATATGGGACGGACTGGTATGTTCAACCCGATAGCTTGCATAGGTCCACAACCCGCGTGGGCTAAAAGTGGGATGGAGAGGGCTGACCCGTTGACCCACTTACAAAATTAAATATATTATTTTTTATTTTTCATATTATTCATCACGTTGTTTCTAAAAATTCCTTTTATTATTATTATTATTATATATATAATCATTTTACATAAAATAATAATTTTATTTCTTGAATATGGAAGATCTTTTTATGCATTTTTAGGTACCTTGTAAGGTATCTTGAATATGTTTATGTTTACTATTGTTTTTTGTCTTTAATTAGGTAAACTAATTAGAATTATTTTGATAGAAAATGAATATCAATTATTGTTAAAAAATAAAAAGTTTTTATTTTTTTTCATCACAAAAAAAAAATTGCTCATAAAAAATGTCGGCCAACCCGTGGGACGAAATGGGTCAAAAAGATAAACCAGATATTAAACTATGGGATAAACCAATCCGACCCACACTTTGCAGGCAAAAATGCAAGACGGGCCAAAACGGGTCAGACTGACTCACTTTATCATCCCTACTTATTATATAACAACATTAAACAATCTATAACCAAAATAAAATAAACAAAATTCAAATATATGATTCTCTTCTTCGTATTACTATATTAAGTTAGATTTTTCATAACATGTTTTAACTTCTTTTAAATTTTAAGGAAGTTTGTTTTGTATTTTATTAAATATAAGTTTGGTTTGGTATCTAGCTAATGTGTTTTTTTTTATATAAAAAAAATTAAATAAAGTTAAACTTAGTAATATAGGTACCAATAGTTCAAAAAATATCATTTAATTCATAAATTATAAAGATCATACATTATAAATTATATAAAAATTTAGATTCATATGCAGCAAAAGTAAGAAAATATTTGTCCAAATAACCGCTATATATAAGAGGTGTGATTTTGGGTTTCTTGGTTCATACCAACTGGAGTGCATTGGTGGTGTCTAAGAGAGTTTCATAACTTTTTGTGTTATTTCTTGTTCTCCTACTCAAAGTCAACTAAATGACAAAACAAATATCAATATCTATTCATTTTTAGTAGATTCCCCACTTTCTTTCTTTTTTCTTTTTTATTTTTCTATGACAAATAATATAAAACTGTTCTTTTTTTCTTTTGTTATATCTTCTTGTTTTATCTTGAAACAAATGGTTCGTGAAGGTAGGGAAGACTGGAATTTTTTCGCACAGTGAGAGAAAAAAAAATCAAAACTATTTGGAAGCAGATAGAGAAGAGTTATTCTTTTCATTTCATAGATAATTTTTAATTATAATTTTTTTATTAGTAGTTTATAACGATTAAAGATGAAATTAAATTAAATTATTTATTTTCTTATAATTTTTTACATTTGTTTTATATGTGTTATTTTTTTATGATAATAAAAAAAGTTATTATTATTATTATTATAAAAATAAATTTTTTTCTGAATTTTAATGTAGATAGACTTTATTTAATTTGTTA
>Ga0099823_1007501_pt1 | contig 11085 bp, 6 predicted proteins | sample CowpearedBW_FD_76831 | JGI IMG/M metagenome (GOLD analysis project Ga0099823, IMG submission 76831) | Root nodule microbial communities of legume samples collected from California, USA - Cow pea red BW | ecosystem: Host-associated > Plants > Roots > Nodule | place: USA: California | collected... | reverse complement strand
TATATGTGGTTATTTAATTAATTAGTAATATTTTAATAATTTAAACGGGGACGGGTAATATGGCGGGGATATGTACATCCCCATACCCATCCCCATAACCAATTGAAAAAGTCGGGGATTCCCCATACCCATACCCATACCCAGTCAATGCGGGGATTCCCCGTCAAAACGGGGACGAGTTCGGGCAATACCCACGGGGACGGGTTTATTTGCCATCTCTAGTTCTGAGAGTGCTTCTAGTGAGAGAAGAAAAGAAGTCAAGCCATCAGAGAGAGTGAAAAAGAAGAAAAGAGTAATCGATTTACCTATGTAAGTATGTGCAGAGAAACTATTTTGGAGAAAAGATTTTATTCCTCATCTTATATATTAAGGTTCCCTGTGTATTTTTTTAAGTACCCATTGGAGTTTATTATCCACCTTTTTGGTGAAGGAAGTAGTGCTTTGTTGATCCTTAGAAGCTCCAAAAGAACTTATGGTGTATCCAATAATTATTATTAGTGGACGATTTTATTAGACTAGGGGTCATAAGAGTTTTTCCTTTATATTGAGTTTTTCCCATATTAAAAGTTGGTGTTTGCTTGTTCCTCTCTTATTTGTTTTATGCATTTTATTATTTTGCATATTATTTATTTAGAAAAGATTTGATATGGGTTTTAATTCGGCTTGTTTATCTGATAATTTTGCTATCTTTCCAACAACCAGTATCAAAGCTTCGATAAGGAGCTTTCATTTGTATTTGTGCTCTGAAAATAGGATATAGTGATGGTGCAAGAACCATGACTAAATTGTTTTCTACAAATTATACAATATGAAAATCTCGCATGAAGGATTTGCTATTTTGCAAAGATATGTATGTTTAATATGGAAATCTTGGAAGATTTATTATTTTGTAAAGACCTACTGAGGAAAAAGTGTTAAACTAGCAAATATCTTGTTGTTACAGAATAGGTTGTGTTGCTCCTGTATTCCAATGGAAAAATTAGTTCAAATAGACAACAAGAGGAAAAACAATGAACATGATTTGATTCCAATAAAATCACTTGTTACATATTTGTTGGTCAATGTGGTTGCAAATGTAACTTTTGAATCTTACATGAATCATTACAACATGAATGTATGTTATAGAGAATTTTTACATACTTCAAAAGATGACTTTATGTGGCAAAAAGTCTCCTTAGAGAAATTCCCATTACATTTCTGGTTATCTAAAGAAAAAGCATTGGTGTTTGATTCTTTTATTAAAAGTTGCAAGGAAGGTGAAATGTTGAGGCAATATTTAAAGAGGGATTCCATCAAATAATTAGATATGACAAAAATATAGAAAAAAGGCATCAATAACTTGAAGATGATTGCTAAAAAGGGTCACTTGGAAGAAAAATATGCATATGATTTAATTTTAATATGCTCCTATGATGGTAATTTGAAAAAAAAAAAGGAGTTAAGCATTTACAACTTTTCAAAAATGTCAAGTGTACTGCAAGTTGTAGAAATAAAGTAGTAGCTTTGTTGGGTAACATATGGAGAAGACCTTATGGAACACAATATGCACTCCAACTCTTTTATGTTGCACAAAGTCAGCAAAGGTTGGAATATACATATATGTTCTTGGAAAATGATAGATAATGAAAATGATGATGATAGTATTAAGAATAATTCATGTGAAAATTGTAGGTGAAATGTTGAACCAATTTTTTTTTATGGTGTTTTCAAAAATATCAAATATTTTTGAAAGTTTAGACAAACAATTTAACAATAAATCAATTAGAATAATTACTTTGAAAAAAATTATGGAAAATTTCATTATAATGACCTGTCTCTTCACATATTTTGACAAAAAGACAAAAGAAAATATGATTTTTTTACTAAACAAATTATAGCAAAGTTAGTGTTTACATGTTAATAAAAACATGAAAAGAACTAATTTTCTATAAAAGAACATAATTGCAAATTTTTGAAGAAAAAAAATATAACAAAATTAACTATAGAAATTGTTGGTATTATACAGTTAATAGATTTGAAAGAAATAAAAAAAATTAAACCAATTCAAACTAGTCTTATCTAATTTTGTTTGGAGTTTTCAAAGCTTGTCTGCCTCCTCTGTTGTAAGTTTTGTGCCTCGACAACATTCATTGTACTAACATTCTTGTCTTATCAAATTTTGTTTGACGTTTTCAGAGTATGTGTGTCTCCTCTGTGGTAAGTTATGTGTCTCGACAACATTTATCATACCAACATTCTCCTACCAACGTCTTTCCATGCAAAAGGACAAAATGACATATTGACTTGGTAGGAATGCTGCAATTTTAGCTCCCAAATTGAAAAGGCGAATGCAAAATGGGCAGTGTCATTTTACATTGATCCTTACAACACGTTAGTATGTTGTAGAGAATTTTTGCATGCTTCAAAAGATAACTTCATATGGCAAAAAGTCTTCTTAGAGAAATTCCCTTTATATTCTTGATTACCTAAAGAAAAAATATTGGAGTTTGATTCTTTTTTGAAAAGTTGCAATGAAGGTTGAAATTTTGAGACATTTTTTAAAGAGGGATTCCAACAAGTAATTAGATATGACCGAAATATAGAAAAGGACATCAATGACTTGAAAATGGTAACTAAAAAGGGTCACTTGGAAGCAAAATATGTATATAGTTTAATTTTATTATGCTCCTATGATGATAATTTCAAAAAAGAGTTAAGCATTTACAATTTTTGAGAAATTCTAAGTGTATTATAGGTTGTAGAAATAAGATAGTTGTTTTTGTTGGGTAACTAATGGACATACCTTATGGAACACTATAGTATGTAATTCAACCCTTTTTATCTTGCACAAATTCATGCAAAGATGTATGGAGAGCTTGTTCTTGGAAAATGAAAGATTATAAACACGATGATGGTAGTATTAACAATTTATGTGAAAAATTGTAGATGACGTGTTGAACTAAACTAGTCTCTTATTACAATTTTATAATAATTAAGGTAATTTATTACACAGAAAAAAATTAAAAACGGGTAGATTATTCTTAATTTGGGACGAAAGTTTAACAAAAGAAATTTAGTCTTTGTTTATTTATTAGATACACCGGAATGAAATAAGAAAAAGAAAAAAAAACGAATCCATCCATTAAAAGTATTATTTAACATAATTTAAAAGTAAATTATTTTCCCAAAGTAACCCTTAATTAAAATTAGAATGGGAACTTGGTATAAGAATAAAAAAAAGGTCATATTTTGGAAATAAATTCCATAGTATAAATGAAATAAAATTTAGAAATAATCTCATTGTAAAATAAGTTGACATTTTTCTTATGTTTAAAATAAACACAATTTTTTAGTTATATTCGAGCGGGAAGGAAGCAAGAGGTAGTTAACAAAAGTATTTTATAAAGTTAAAATTGACTTCTATATCTTAATTTGAAGTTTTGGTATAAAACTTGTTTGAATAGGGTGATCATGGATTGAATTTTGAATGATCCAATCCACATCTATTTTGGATCCAAATAATTGGATTAGATTTTTGATCCAAATTCATTTTTTCAGAAAAAGTAGATTGAATTTTTTTTAAATCCAGATCAAAATATTTGGATCAAGTTTAAATCCAGATCCAAATATTTGAATCAAGTTCAAAATCAAAAGTCCATTTTTCATAAAATAAATTTAAATTGAATTTTCTAAAACTTTTTTCCATAGGGCCGATACCATAGAATTTGACAGATTTTTTGTCGGGGCCAACGAGGCCAAATTTCAGCATGGGACGAACTCGACTGACTTTCGGTCGGGGCCGACCGAATTTTGGTCGAGCCCGACCAAATTTTGGTCGAGCTCGACCTGGTCGAATTCAGCCAAATTTTGGCTGGGGTCGACTCGGCCGAATTTTGGCTAGGGTTAACTCGGTCAAATTTGAACGAATTTTGGTTGGGGATGACGTGACCAAATTTGGGCCAGGGCCGACTCGACAAAATTTGATTCGAGATCGACTTGACTAGATTCGGCCGAATTTCGGCCAGGGCTGATTTTGCCTAATACAACCAAATTTCCGCCATAGCCGACTTGGCCAACTATGGCCACACTTGGGCCAGGGCCTGATCAGTCAAATTTCGGTCAGGGTTGACTCCACTAAATTTGTTGGTCGGGACCGACTCAATTGAATATGGCCAATTTTCGATCACGACCGACTTGACCAAATTTTGGTCATGGCCAACTGGACTAAATTTGGCCAAATTTAGGTCATCGACTCATCTGAATACGACCAAATTTGGGCCAGAACCAACTTGGCTAAATTTCGGTCATGGATGACTCGGTTGAATACGGCCAAATTTTGATTGTGACTGACTCATTTGAATATGGCCTAATTTCATCCTAAGCCGTCTTAGCCAAATACGACCAAATTTGGGTCAGGACCGACTCGGCCAAATCTCAATCGAGGCCAACTCAATTGAATTCGATCGAATTTTGACTAGAGTCAACTAGGCTGAATACGGCCAAATTTTGCTTGTAGTCGTTTTGACTGAATACGGTCAAATTTTGTCCAGGTCGATTCAACCTGATGCAGTCAAATTTAGGTCGGGGTCAACTCGATTGAATACTTCCAATTTTTGTCCAGGACCGGTTGGGCCAAATTTCGATCAGGACCGACTTGACTAAATTCGGCCGAATTTTGTATAGGGTCACACCAACTCAGTCAAATATGACTAAATTTAGGCTAGTTCGTTTTGATCTTTAGCCTAACCTAATCAAAAATATAAATTGAAAATTTGAATTTAATATTTTGGATTATTTATTTTGAAAATCTAGGTTTAGAGAATAGATATTCAATCTATAAATTATATAAAATGTAGATCAGATTGAAATTCAAATCCAATAAAATGGATTTTAAATAGATTAAATTTTTAATAAAATAAATATTAAATGGATTGGATCAGAGAAAAAATAGATTAGATCATGAAAATTAGATTTTTTGTCCCCCGTTTTTTAAGATCATTTTAATTCATATTGGAATTAGTTTTAGCTTAAATTGTGAAAGAAACATTAAATTTTATTTTTTTTATTTCTCGTTTATATGCTTAGAGTGAAATTACATAAATAGACCCCAATTAAATTTATTTTTCCATTCAATTTTATTCCCCCAACTTCCCTTCTATGTCATATATCAATTGCACAAAATTGTCAATAAATATTAAAAAGAAGAGAAAATTAAATGGTAGAATAATGATAAAGTCATGAAGTTTTTGAGAAGTTAAATAAGAAAACCTATAGAATTTAAATTGCATGAGTGAATTTTCAATTCATAGAAAATCTTATTCAAAGCTCAAATATATAACAAGTAGAACAAAACTGAAAAAGAAATCTTCCCTGCATATAACTCAAACTCAAATTCTCTTCCCATAATTAATCTTGTACAGGAATAGCAGCAAAGCCCAAATTCACAAGAAAACTGAGAGGAAAATGGCAATTCTGTTCTAGTAATTAACGACCAAAGAAAACCTAATTAACAACAACAAAAACCTCTTTCGGTGCAGTGGTTAATGAATCTTCTTATTGTTTTCTTCATTGTTGAGGAAGTCAAGCAACACAGTACTCTTGCACTTTGGGCATTTGGGATCAACCTCAGACAACATAACATACATGAGACAGCGAGGACAACCTACGAGAAGCATGGCCCTTGTTTCTTCAGCTTCACAAGACACGCACGAACTCTCCAACGATTGGACAGAAACCTGCGACGAAGTGGAAGAAGAATCCGATGAGAGATCCGAAGAAGACACCACCGAGGTTGCTGCCCTTGGAGGGGACAGGTTCAGCGTCACTTCCAACCTTGGACTCCTTGCTCTTTTGCTCATCTTTCTTCACAATTAGTCACTGTTTCTGAGTTTTTAACCTAAGAAAAAGTGGGGTTATTGTTGAGTTTGAGCACACATATATATATAGCAGAGTGAAGTTAAAGGGATAGGAAGGAATATTGAAGAGAGGAGAAGGGTGCAGAGGGAGGTGATTGATGGTAATTGAATGAGAAATTTAATGGTGTGTAGAAGTGGAATAGCGTAGAACAGTGGAGAAGATAAAGAAGAGACATGTAGAACACAGTGTCATCATACATGGATGACACCCTGCAAACTTCCTATGCAGTTAACTCCTAAAATCGTAGCTATGGCTATTATCCACATAGACACTATTTTTTTATTATAAATTATACGTACAATCAAATAATTCATGAAAGTTTGTTTTACATTGTCTTTTAATTAATTGTATATTGTTGAATAAATAATGGGTTAATACAGTAAATAATTACATATTTAAATTTAGTGTAATTCAATCGAAGAGAAATGTTTTATCATATTTAGGTTCAGATTAAGAAAATGTTTCGTTAAGAATTAATTGTAGTGACGAAAAGTTATTAGTTATGATAGTAACTAATTTAAATATCAAATTATAAAATAAAAAGTTATCGATTACTAAAATAGTCACAAATAAAAAATTATAATTGGTTGTTAAATTGGTCATTAATTAATTAGAGACCAATCTAGAAATTAATTTCTTTGATGGCAAAAATCTTGATGGCTAGTGTTTAGTGACCAATTTTTCTTTTTGTAGCTAAATTTTATAAACCAATTTAAAGATCGATTATAATTTTTTATTCATAATAGTGACTATTTTAGTAACAATAAATTTTAATTTTGTAAATTGGTATCTAAATTGACCAAAATCTAACAAGTTTTGGTCGGTAAAATTGATTGTTAATCAGACACTTTCTTATAACGATTAAGTAGTATTTACTCATTACAACTTAACTTGATTGATTTTTTTGAAATAATAATTAATTGAATTTTTGAATTGAAATAATAATTAATTGAATTTTTGAAATAAGTCTCAAATAATTCACCCTATCTAAACTAAAGAGAGAACCAACAAGAAGTTTTTCATTAAACAATATTCTGAGTTCGAGTTCTAGAAATGAAAAAACATTTTATTAAAGATAATAGTTATTAATAGTTAATGCTTTATTTGAATAACATGATTTAACAAAACTTTAAAAGGTGGGTGAACGATGAAGATGGAACCCTAAAAAGGGTGAAACACTTGAAAATAAAGAAACTACACCTAACAATTGGCACCCAACTCACCAGGAGAAAGAATTATGGTTCATTAAAACCGATGAGAAAAGAAGATACTTAACTTTCTCCACCAGATTCCATTAAGAAGGTGATTTAGGTGCATGAACAAACCAACCAAAAAAACCATATCTATCTTGAACACCTCACCTTCATATTTTATTTTAGCTCACCATTTTCAAAATCAGTTGGTCTTCGTCATATTTATTCAACGATGGATAGCATTGATTTGCAGAACGAATTTGGCCAAGAGCATAAACAGATACTTTATTGTCTTGTAAACATCAACTTAATTTAGACAATATTTTACATTAATTGAAATTGTGTAAATTTTTCATCAAAGGTTAAAAATGTCCCCTCTAATGCATTCTTTTTAACATGGATAATGATATTTTAATTCACTTTTTTTATCTACTTTTAACTCACTACTTTAATCATTCTTAGATTATCACAGATTGAAGGGTAATTCAAGTGGTAGGTTAAAAGTGAGTCAAAATATCATTATCTTTTTAACATATATGTTTTGTCAAAATCTATTGAAATTTATAAAAGTAATGATCCATTAAACAAGACATGCAACATAAAAAAAATGACATTTTTTAACTAATATAATTAGTGTTTTCAAAGGAGTGTGTAACTATCTTTATATTTTGTTTGATTTAAGTTATTTTTAATATTTACTTTATTTGCATTAAAAAGGATAAATTCTAACAAATATTTAAGAACATTGGTTAAAGAAGTAAACCTATTTTATTTTAATTAGGATATGTAAAAATGCATACTTCTTATGATTTTTAATGCGTATATAATTTTCGATAAAAGGTGCATTCTTCTTAATTTTGTAACTAGTATCTCAATTGGCTACGCAAACCAAAAAAATTGCTTTATTATTTTATGAGAGTAGGTAAATGTTATTATAATTCTCCAAAGAAACACATAGTAGTTTGCTTGGTAGGTTTAGATGTGAACAAAATATATATAATATGTAATTTTTTTTTAAATGTAAGCGGAATAAAATAAATATTTTTTTGTAAATATTACAAGGTAAATTAAAAAAAGAATTGAGAGCATTTCCAAGGCATCACAATCATTACTTTTCTTAAAAGCTAAAAAAGAATAGTAAGCCGGAATAAGACGAATACAAAAAAATTATTTCTAGTATTCATAAAGTTTTTTTTTGGGTTTTAATTTTCAGTTATCTAAAATTTCAAATAACTATTTATAGTTTCTAATATCCATTCCAAAACATATAAATAATTTTATTTTACTAATTAAAAAAATTATGTATTACATATTAATATTATATCATAATACTATTATATATTGATTTAACACATATACAATTAAAAAGTGCCATTTAATACTAAATCTGAAAAAAAAAAATTAAAGAAACAAAAAGCAGAAAGTTTTACCAGTATTCAATCATTTTATCTTAAATATATTTAAGCTTTAATTCAATAATGATTTGCAATAAACTAAAATGTCATAAACTACTCAACACACACTGCTTAAAGAAATTTAAAATCACAATTTTCACATGCGATAGACGTAAAAAAAAAACAATTTCATATTTTACATTTTAAGAGATTAAAATTGAAATTCTCTACACTTAGAAGTAAGTACTAGAAAAAAAAATACTTAATTTATATATCCATATATCTCTCTAATTATTTAGATAAGTGTATGTTAGGGTTTTATACAGCAGAAAAGGACCAGATTGTTGTATGAAGAATAAACTACCAAACCAACCTAACGACATCAAAATTCCCATGATGGGAGGATGAATTTGCAGCCACATAGAAATGGAGAAATGGTACATTAATGGTATAATAAATAAAGTGAAAGTAATTACCAAAACAATTTTATTTTAATTGATGATAAATAGTATACACTTGCAGTTTGAGACCCTCTGAATTTGGTTATCTACCACATATTAAACAACAAACAGAAAGAGAAAGCTGCTTCTGTCATTGAATTCTAAACCCTATTTGTTGACGATGATACAAATGCACATTATTATACAGATATTGTGTTGTTGCTCTTCCAAACCATAAAATTTAGGTAATAATAAAGTACAACCATAAAATTCATATTAGTTGGAAAACAATTGTGTATGTTTCAGTGACCCATCTACTGTAACTGCAAGTTCAAGATTTGGTTACATATCTAATATGTATTTTAAAAAATTTACCATTCTAGGGAGAAATTAAATAGGAAAGTTGTAAATTTAATATGGGAATGGTAAAACATTACTTTATATTGAAAAACTTTTGTTATTATTATTTTCTTACCTCTTTTAATTTTTTATATTGAAGTTGTGTAAGATAAGTATGATTTTTATTTTTATTTTTAAGGTTAAATTACTCTTTTGGTTCTTCTATTTGTCAAGTAATATCAATTTGTTCTTCAAGTTTTTTTTGTCTCAATTTGATCCTCATTTTCTTAAGAATGATTCAATTTAGTTCGTTAGTTTGACAAGATAGTGTTAAAATCAACGCTACGTGTCAATTTCTGTTTTTTTATTTTATTTTAATTTTAATTTTTGAATTTTTTGAATTTATTTTGAATTTGTTTTTAATTTTTTACACGTGTCACTTCATAGTTGTGTCACGTGTCAAAATAATTTAATTTGGTCCCTATATTTGTTTTTAGTTTCAATTCAGTCTCATGTCTCATTTTTTGTAAAAATGAAGTAATATTGTCCCTCCTTAATTTGACACTCAATTTACATACATTTTTATAAATCTTATGGTGATATTCTTACTAAAATTAACGTTTTTGTTAAATATTTCTTAATAAAGATATCAATTTTAGTAAGAATATCATCATAAGATTTATACAAAAACTAAATTGAGTGTCAATTTAAGGAGGGACAATATTGCTTCATTTTTACAAAAATTAGGACTAAACTAAAACTAAAAATAAATATAGGGAATAAATTGAATCATTTTGACACGTGACACAACTGTGGAGTGACACATGTAAATAATTCAAAAAATTAAAAAAAAATAGAAATTGACACGTGACTTTGACTTTAACACCGTTTGGTCAAAATTAACGGTAATAACCAAATTGAATCATTTTTAAGAAAACAAGATCAAATTGAAACAAAAAAAAACTTCAGGACCAAACTGATATTACTTGACAAGTAGAAGGATCAAAAGAGTAATTTAACTTTTTTTTCAATTATTGATGATTATGTTGATAATATAAGATTTTTTATTAATGTGGTATTGAAGTTGTGCATGTATATGTAGTTTTTAAATTTTTGTTGTTTTTTTTATCGTTTTAAGAAAATAAAAGATGAAGATAATCCATAACTTAATAAAGGAGATTGATTTTGACTGTTCATTAACCATTTTCTAGTGTACATGTTTCATTATTGATTTTACGTTTATGAATAATTAATATAAATTATTTTATTAATTATTTTATTATTTAAATAGTATAACTATTTTTATAATTATTTTTTAAAAATATATATAACATATATGTTTCATTTTAATGATAATTAGAAAACTTTATTTTTTATTTTTTATTATAATAAAGTAAAAGTGGGCAGATATAAACACGTGTTTTCACTTAATAATAATGATAACATACAATTAGAAATCGTAATTCCATCTATTAAACATTAAGCGTAAAAAAGTTTTGGAAGATAAAAAAGATCACCTGATATACCAACTGTAATAAATAATTACTTTTACCATTACATAATGTTGTTGCGCAAATTTAATGTTTATGTGCATTTATTTTATTTACCCTATGAGTTTTATTTCTCATATTTACTCCTACTTTTTATACAATAAAAATCATAATTGCATCTTTATATTTTTCAACACACATAATATATATTTTAACAAAATAAAATACAGACAAAAATATAAATATATACATCCTTAAGTAAATATTAACATAAAAAATAAATACTTGAATAAATTATTAGAAAATCATTCGTTCTAAAATCATAACAATATAT
>Ga0099823_1007488_pt1 | contig 11092 bp, 5 predicted proteins | sample CowpearedBW_FD_76831 | JGI IMG/M metagenome (GOLD analysis project Ga0099823, IMG submission 76831) | Root nodule microbial communities of legume samples collected from California, USA - Cow pea red BW | ecosystem: Host-associated > Plants > Roots > Nodule | place: USA: California | collected... | reverse complement strand
TTGGTTACATATGTATGTGCGTGTGGTCACAAACTTGGCATGAGCAATAATGAATCTTGGTGGTTGGTAAACCTTTGGTATGGTTGGTATGAGGAGAAACACTTTACTCATGATCGGGAATAAGGAGTTGGTAATGATTCAACATATGAGAAATGGAGATTTGTTATGGGTTTTGGTTTGAAATCTTATGTGCAACTTATGTATAAATTCTTGGTTGTTTATGTATGCTGGTCTGTGTCAATGCATAATTCCTTGGGGTCTCTAGGTGAGACTTTCAGGGTTGCGCTTCAGTAGTCGGGACGTAATTCCATGGCCCCTGTTAGTGGGTGTCCATGGTGGTGCCCCATCTGTATGACTAGGTAAGGATTCAAGGTAAGGTTGCATTCTGACCCTCTAAAGAGTCAGTTAGTCTCACCTAGAGTGGACTGACTCCTGTGGTAAGAGTAGCAGGAGGCCTGAAATTCATTAAGGGTTAACCTTGTGGTGAGGGAAAATTGATTCATTGTAACACTTGTAACACATAGCTCGGGGGTAAGCAGCTCGGGGGTGAGCAGAGGTATCCACCACAGGTGTAAGCATCCGCTGAATCCGACCAGGTTATATACGTATCCGGATGAGTTGAGTCGAATCGTAGTGTATTGAATGAAGAGTCATAACATGCTTGGATGTTGTATGAGTATGGGATGGTGAAAATATATTTGACTGTATGATGAATATGTTGTCGGCTCTAGCTTACCTGTTTTGTTGTATGGTTGTATTGTATGTGGCTACTCTTTCTCACGATGATCATCAATGTGATTGATGGGAGCAAATGGGCGAGGTTCTCGTGGTCCACAAGGAAATGGCGATTCCGCTGCTTAGCCATCTGGGCTGAAGTTTAATTTTTTCCCGTCATGGTTATTTAGGGCAATGGCCCATGTATTGCCTTATGCTTTACTATTCTATTCTCCTATTAGACTTTTATCTTGTTCCCTTGGCATCGTGGTGTGCCTAGAACTTGTAGGGGCTGTGTATGAGACCCCAGGACTGCGCTATTGATTTATCCGTGTGTGACGTTTCTTTTAATTCTGATTAATAATTAAATGGGACATTACATAATTTCATAAAACTCGTCCATTGATTCGGTCAATTAAAATAAATCAACAAACTTATGCATCCATTTAATTAAATACACTTTGTTAATGCACCAAATTATAAACATACATAAGTGCTTTTTGTTTATTTGAAACCTTATGTATTAGTGAAAATAACCATGAATTCAATTCCTTGGAATTGACACTAATATTGATCCATAATAGAGCACTAACATTGATCCATAATAGATCCTGCGAATATATGTTCTTCAATTTATATTGTAATTTTTGTGTACTATCCAATCACCGTTTCTCATTTATCTTTTTGCCTTTCTTTTCTCTTCTCACACATTCTTAATGGGTTACTATGAAAAGAACCTTATGGCCAGAGATAGAACCCCAATCCCTTTTATAAACCAACGTTCATCAAGTCGGTTTTTATTTTATCTTTATTTTATTTTATTATCACTTCCCATAATAATAACCAATAGGTCTTTAAATTTTATTAAATCACAATTGGGTCCATCATAATATTTCAAATGAGTCACATAATAGAATTAATTTTTCAGTTAATTCTAACAACGATGGACTTTTTCTACAAGTTTTCGAAAACTTTGAAAATTACACACCTATTTCTTTGAGTTGCATGAAGAAAGATGAAGTTCAAATGAAACTCTTGGAACTAAAAAGGGAGGTGAATTCCATTGCATCATAAGAAGGAGGAGGTATATTTTATATTAGAGACTTGAAGCGGACTGTGGAGGAGGCATGTCTTAGTGACAAAGAGGAAGGGTCTCGAAAAGGAGAAGTTTCTAGATACAATCTAGTTGATCATTTAGTTTCAGAAATTGGATTGTTATTTTGTGACTGTGGAACCTCAAATAAAGCTAAGGTATGGTTCATAGTCACTTCTAATTACCAAACATAGATGAGATGTCAAATGAGGCAACCCCTCTTGACTTGACTTGAGAAAAAGGATAATAAGTATCATCATCATTGGATAGAAAGACACACTTCAAGGGCGTTGTGTTACATCTCTTTCTATAGTTTCTTTAAAGTTAATGTGCAACTTTCCATAGTGAGTGGGCTAACATCTTTTTTTGTGTTGAACAAAACAAGAAAAAGATCTTTGATTACAATTCCTCTTAAGCACTTAGAGTCAGAAGCTGGTATTTGCTGGGGGCTTTGACACTTTGGCACAAGAAATTTCACACTTGGAGGACTCTACCGTGAATGTTGGAAAACTTTCCGTTGAACAAAGGAAGGAAAAGATTCATAGATACATGAAGAAGAGAAATGAAAGAAACTCTAGCAAGAAAATAAAGGTATTGTATTTGAATAACAACACTAACAAACAAATTTGAAATCTTATATTGTGTCACATGAATTCAAATTATTACATCAAGTCATACACTTCAGAATTCAACTAATGGTGTAGTTTCTTTTCAAAAATTATGTATGCTTGTTGCAAAACTTTGGCAAATAGCAAACCACAAATTAGAGGAAGGTATGAAAAAATGATGACTTTGGAGATAGCCATAGATGAGGAAGTAGCAACCATGAAGAAAATGATGAAGAGGTAGCGAAAAATAACTTTTTTACCAATTAACTTATTCATAACTGAACTTTAGCTTATGTAGAAATTTGTTTTCAATTTTCTTTCTACAAGTGTTCATAAAGGACTTTTTACAAATGGTATGAAAATAGACGAAATTCCCTATGAATTTTGCTTTTCAATTATTTGATGGCCTAATTCCTTGATGTCATATTCCTTCCATTTTTTATTTGCTGATAATTTTGAAAGAAGATGATTTTGTCGATTCCTTAAATATCTTTGCACATATCAAATGGGTGAACTTGACTTAAGTCTTCATGCTCCTAGGTAATCATTTGTTAAATAATTAGTTTAATGCCAAAAGAACTAGTCAATTACTAAAAATATCTTGATTATTTTGTTTGATTTAATGCATAAAGAAGAAAAAACATCTATGTATGACAAGTAGTGTTATACAATTTTGGCCATGGTGGAAACATGTGGCGGTTTTTTGACCTGCTACCATAACAAGGCAATGGCGAAACAGATTTCTCATGGCGGTCCATGGCATTCATCTTTTGCATAGCGGTTGGCGGTGGTGGTACCGGAACGACAATGGTGGAAGAAACTGGGTGGAGAGGAAAGATGACAACTACATGGAGAAAAATAAAAGCAAATTGGGAGAAGGGAATGATAGGAGCGACGTAGAAACCCTAATTGCATCAACCTTATTATTTGTTTTGTGTTTAAAACACAATTAAAAATTGGGCCTGGCCCAACAAAACTTTAAAACTCACCTTACTCTAATACACACAACTTTAGAACACTTTTTCTTTTAGTCTTTTTCAGCTGCAACTTACTACCACCAATAGCTACCGTTGTCGTCACTACTCGCTGGTAACCGCTTTCGTCACCGGCCAAGCCTGTTTTTTTATTTTCAATTTGTTTTCTATTTTTCTTCTTCTACATTTTCACTATAACTATTTTTCAAAAAAAAAAAACTATTTTCACTTAATATTACTTTTGTTAAAATACTCTGTTGGTCCTTGTTTTGGTTTACAAATCTCAAATTGGTCCTCGTATTTTTATTGATCTCAATTTCGTTCTTTTTTTTGTAAATCTATATTAAGTAGGCCTAATCGTTAACAATGTTAAAATGATTAACGATTCTTGGTTTTTTAGTGTCTGGCGTGTCTTTATATATTATTTTGAGGATTGAATAATGCTTTGCGTGGGGTAATTTAGGAATTTAGGAATTTTAGAATCCCGTCACAATGACCCAAGGCCGTGAAGGTGAAAGTGAGATTGAGGCTTTCAGAGCGTCTTTGTCGTTGATCATGGTTGTGGTTGAGCGAAGGCCGCCAACCCTGAAGTTGAGTGTCAGTTGACTTCGTGAGTGATCATTGGTTGTTTTCGTTGATTAGGTATAGGGTTGTGGGCGTTGTTGGGTTTTGGGTTTTTTGTTGGGATTATGATGTTTTGTTGTTTGGGTATGAGGTTTTATTGCTTTTCTATTGTGTTTTTTAATGTTGCTGGTCCCCTCATTTTTGACATTGAAATTTGTTTAAGTTGTGGTCCCCTATTTGAATGCATGGTTCAATGTTGGTATAGATTGTAATATATGACTTACTTTGGGGGCAATATATACGAGTGTAGATATAGAATGTTTGTTGACCATTTTGAAGTGGTGGTTCACTATAGGGGTCACTTTATTAGTAATGAGAAATTGGAATATGATGGGGAAACAATCACTTGGTTTTGTTCCCCTGATACGTGGGGGTATTTTGAGGTTATTGTTGGATTAAAAGAGTTGGGACATGTAGCACTGAAGGAGTTGTGGTACTGTTTAGGAGGTGGGTCTGTCTTAAAAGATAGGTTGGACCTTTTGTGTGATGATAAGAGGGCTATGCATATAGTCAACTTAACAAGGTTAAATGGTGTAGTTCATTTGTACGTGGTACACGAAATGACTATACCTGAGATATTAAACATGATTGAGGGTGCTAGTATAGGGGCGGTTGGTCCTTTTGAGGTTAATGATGTAGATCATTGTGTCAATGAGGGTGATGAGCATGGTGATGGTCTAGGTGAAGTAGTAGGAAAGGATGGGGATGAAGGTAAGGGTGATGTCACAACTGAAGTAGTCTTAGGGAATGGGGATGTTGATGAAGGTGAATGTGAAAATGATGGTTATGATCATGGTAAAGGTGCAAGTGAAGTGTTGGCAAAGGAAGGGGATCAAGGTAAAAGTGATGTTGCAACTAAAGTAGTGTTAGGGGAGAGGGTTGTTGACGAATGTCAGTGTGAAATTCAGGGTGATCACCATGGTGACGGTGTAGGTGAAGATCTGACAAAAGGGAGGGTATGAAGGTGACAGTGAAGTATTGAATGAGGAAAGTCTAGTTGATGTAAACATTAATTGTGATGTACATAGTGATTCATGGGATGGTAATGTGGAATGTGAAGTTGAAAGTGTATCAGCTGGAGAAGGTTGGTACACAAAACAAAAGTAAAGTGGTTTAGATTTTGATGAAGTAAGGAATGATTTGGGATTGTTAAATTTTGAGCGGCATTCAGATGAATTGGTTAGTGGTTCAAACACTGATAAAGTCAATGTTGATATTGGGAGTTATGGGACATTTCCTACCTTTTCAATGCCAAAAAAGATGGAGAAATATAGATAGGAACTTATTTCACAAAGAAACATGAATTCGCGAAAGCAATTCGAACCTATGCATTAGCAAATAGGAAAATTTTGAAATTTGCAAAAAATGATAAGAAGAGGGTTTCAATGAATGTTTGGGAGCAAATGGAAAATGCAAAATTGTATATTTATTGTGGTTATATGGTTGTAGTGAAGTCATGGCAACTAAGAAAAATAATAGATGATCATACTTGTTCTAGAGATTTTAACGTCAAATTAATGAATGCAAAGTGGTTAAGTAAGAAGATGGAGAAGATAGTCAGAGAAAACCCTAATATGAAGGTCATGGACATTCGTGACAAAGTTAGTAGGAAATAGAACGTATGTATCTCTAGAAATATGGTTTTTTGAGCTAAAGTTATAGCTAGAGACCACGTGGATGGGTCATTTTCAGAACAGTATAGGAGAATATATGATTATGCACACAAGCTTTTGAGAAAAAATCCAAGGTCCATAGTAAAGGTAAATGTTGAGAACATTGAAGGTGAAGTCATATTTAAGAGATTTTATGCATGTTTGAAGGCATGCAAAGATAGTTTCACATGTTGTAGACCTTTCATTGGATTGGATGACTGCTTTCTAAAATGCAAGTATGGTGGTGAGTTATTAACAACAGTTGGAAGAGAAGGGAATGAGCATATTCTACCTCTATCATATGTTATTGTAGAATTTGAGAATAAGGACTTGTGGAGATGGTTCTCGAAGCTTTTGATTAATGATCTTGGTGGGGATACAGTTTCTGCATCATGCACTTTTATATCAGACCAACAAAAGGTTATTCCTATAACTTTTGTTGTTTAAATTCAATTAATTTCCACTTTAACATCATGCAGTATAAAAATTTTGACAATATTGTTTTTCATATTTAAACATAAGGTCTTCTACCAGTTATGCAAGAACTTCTCCCTAGAGTTGACCAGAGATTTTGTGTTAGGCACTTGTATGCAAATTTTAGAAAGCAATTTCGCAGAAAAAATCTTAAACGTCTCATGTAGAAGGCTGCAACAGCCACACATTCGTGTTTACATCATGAGGAGATGGCCAAAAATAGATCAAAGGTAACATCTATTAAAGGCTTAGTGTGCCCTAAAATTGTTGACAGACTTAAGCAGGAATCAGGCTTAATAAGACACTAGATACCAAGGTAAATTACCTTTCTTCATGGCAAGCTTGAATTTATTTATGTAGTAGTCATATATTTTTGTTGTTATTGATCACAGGTGGTCAATAGAGAAATTGTTTGAAGTTAGGCACGCTTCACAGATTTTGGAACAGTTTGTGGTCAATATTGAAAAAATGGAGTGTACATGCAAGAAATGGAGCATAAGTGGAATTCCTTGTTGCCACACCTGTGCCATGAAATTTTTGAATCTAAATGGAGAAGACTTTATCGCCCATTGGTTTAGGAAGTCAACCTACGAGGAAACGTACAACTCAATTTTTACCCTATCAATGGTCAGCATGTGTGGGAAGTTACAACCTATCCTGATGTCTTGCCCTTGCCCCTAACAAAAATGATAATGCCTAGAAGACCTAAGAAGAAGAAAAGATTAGAACCTTGGGAGTTGAAGAAGGATGAAACTTCATTACGAAAGGGAAGGATTCGCAAAAGATGTGTTGTGTGCAGGGAAATTGGTCACAACAAAACTGTTTGTCCGAAAAAACTTGTGCCACCACAAACTCAATCATCACCTGATCAATCTCAACAACCAGCATCAACCCCACCCACAGATACACAAGTTTGGGCACCTACACAATCTACATCAGCCCCATCAGCATATACACAACCTATGCCACCTACACAATTTACCCATCAATCATCCCACCAAAAGTAACAACACACGTAGTCCTCAACATCAGTCAATCAGTGCCAATAATCGGAGGGTCCACATCAACACCCATCAAGCAACCAATTTGTCCCACCTATGAGGAACAAACTCCAAACTAGAAGGGGACATGTTTGGAAGCCCTGAGTAGTTTTAGATCTACATTTTTGAATATGCTTTGTAGATCTTGTTTCAAACTTTTCTTAATTTAAGACTCATAGGCATATAAACATTTGGGCGTTTGATAGGTAGTCCACTTTCAAGTATTTTGAATCTGCTACAATGTTTCTTATTTTTAAGTACTTGTGCTTTGGCCGTTTGATAGGTCATTTATTTTGGTGTAATGAAGTTTATAATTACTTTGACTAAATATTGTGTGTAGTCAGTGTATATCATATTGGGTGCACTCATTGAATATCATATATCGTGTGAGGAACTTTTGAATTAGGTTGACAAAATTTTGTGTGTAATGATTGAATATCACATATGGTGTGATCAACATTTCAATTAGGTTCACTTAATATCATATACACTTATTCAATATCATATATGTTGTGATGAACTTTTGAAATTGGTTGAACAATTTAGGTCATGATTCAACACAATTTATTGAAATAAATCCATGCCAATTTTTTTTTCCAAATATCAAAGTGTTTGTCACAACTGAATAATTGAAATAGTATTGTCTCTCCTAATAAATCACTTTGTAGTATTTCACTCACAAATTAATACATTCCAAAGATAAGGTATTAAGAAATGCTGAAACTTTCTCATTCATTTGGAAACATTACATCAAGTACATTCAAAGAACCTATTCAAAACATATCATAGATTTTTTAGCAACATTGTGAATAGGAATATCTTTAGTACACACAAAAAAGAAACCATTCCAAATAATATTTTCACCCATTTTTCCAAAGTTATAACTGATTTCTCGAAATTTAGTATTTTCCTTTCCACATCCCTTTCTTCCATATTCACCATAGTATCATCACTTTCATCATCATTCTTCATAGTGGGACCATGTGTTTCTTCAATTACATTTTCACTACACCATTTAAAAAAGTTGCAGCCAACCAGTTCTACACTTTCACCCTGTCCAACGAAAAAGCAATACCACCCATTACAAAATTAGGTTTTTGAAAACCAAAATTCAGTTCCATACATCATACCTTGAACTTTGGGCAACCCCAAAATTATCTCCCCATGTTCTTAGTAGTTCAAAGTTCTCGTGATTGCTTTCTCACCACAATAGGAAACGGGTATTACACCTAACCTCCTCACCCCACTCCATGAGAAGAAACACTAAGATTTTTCATCCTCCAACCATTACAAGTGCAGGACGAACAAGAATGAGAAGGAGACATTACTAGACCTCAACAAATCACAACGGAGAAGATGACTTCCACTTCTTTCAAACCCTTACATTCAAATGTTAGGGGCACATACCTCTTCTTAAAAGGGAAACCAACCACGACTGTTTTCAGTGATTTCCACAAGTGAATGACACATAGTAATACACATTACATCTACATCATCACATATAAACATCGTTTGCCAACAGATAACGGAAAGGGTCTATTTAATAGAGATTTACAAAAAATAGGACGAAATTGAGATCAATAAAAATACAAGGACTAATTTAAGATATATGAACCAAAACGAGGACCAACGAAGTATTTTAACTTATTATTTTTGGATTATATCTACACATGTCAATAAATTGAGGACTAAATTGATCTAAAATTTAAAAAAAAAAAAACTAATTACAATTTTCACTGAAATCAAAATCATCTCTAAATCTATTTAATATAATAACATTGTACTAGAAGAAAAGGAAAGGATGGGAAGGTTGGGGTTCGATACCTCCTGCTAACAGTTTGGAGAAATAAAATTGGATTACTAGAATTTAGAATATAGAATGAAAGAAGTTACATGTTCAACTCGTTCAACTCTCTGGCTAACTTTTAACTAAACAAGTAACTATTGATAAAAAAATATTAATAAGATTACGCACATTTAGGGTGTGTTCACTTGATAAGATGGATTTGGAGGAGAGTGTGAAGATGGATTTGTGAGAATTTGAGTGAATGAATATGTGTGTTTTTTTGAGTAGATTTAGAGGGTAAAGTGAATGGATTTTGAAATGAATTTTGTGAGAGTTAGTGAGTGATTTGAGTGATGTAATAAATAAAATAAAAATTTATAATAAATAAAGTTTGAAGATTAATAAAATACCCTCGATAAAATAATTTTTGGGTTAGTTAAAAATATTAAATTTAAAAACTAATATTTAATAAATTTTAATAAAAATAAATTATATTAAATTATTATTTTTATAATAATTACTATTATTTGAAATTATTATTATTAATTATCATTTATTGTTATATTTAATGACGTTATTATTTATTATATTATTTAACATTATTATTTATTAATATTATTATATACAGATAGAGAATAAATGGTTTTCCTGAATTTGGTTTAGCACGTGAATTTATCAGGATGTCATGTGATAGGTGAATTTGGACCCGGAATATTAAAGTAAAAGTTATATTGAGTCTAGTAAATCTCTTCATTTCAGTGAGATGTAAATCTCGTAAATTCTCATACTCACTTCCTCACACATCATTAAAAACGAACGATTACCATGATTACAAATCCACTCATCTAATTTCATCTCTATAATGAATCCACGAAAACGAAATCTCCTCTGGCATGTAAATGTCAAAATAGCATTTGTAGTACAAAGCAATCAACGTCTTATGAGTTGTGATGCAAAATAGAATATACATACGTGTCGATCAATTTAATTAAAATATTAAAACACACAATATTTTATTATATTGATGTGGCCAATGCTGCCTCTCTCCGTCATCAACTCCATATTTGCTTTAACATTTGAAAGTTAGAATTATTTCCCAAAAACGTAAGAAAAAAAAAATTAAATCTTTTTTGTGATCACTTCCTTTTCCAATCATCTTTATTTATTTTTATTTATTTGACCAATTAAATCTGAACTTAACCTTCAATTAAGGAATGAGTTGAGTACTTTAATTCTTATTAAAAATTAAAAGAACTTGTTTACCATAGAAATAAACATGAATTCTTAATTTCATAGAAGCTACATTCAGAAAACAACTATTTAATTTTAAGGTATAATTACTGTTTTTTAATTTTTTTGTTTAGTTTAATTTGATCTCCTTATTATTAGTTGGTTCAATTTAGTACTCAAATTATTTAAAAGGGTTCAATTTGGTTATCTCCGTTAAGTTAGAGTTAACATCGTGTCTGTACAAGACACGTGTCAAGCGATGAAATTTTTAACTTTTTAACTTATTTTTTTGTAATTTTTTAATTTTTTAATTTTTTTTCTAAAAGTTTATAATCTGTCATGTGTCAGGTTACTGTCGTGTCACATGGCAGTTTACAGTCATGACATGTGACAGTGATAATAATTGTTTTCAATTTAGTCTTTCATTTAAATTTTTTGTTCAGTTTAGTACCACTATTTTTTATAACGATTCAATTTTGTCATCTCCAATTTAAGACCAAATTAATAAATACAGTGGCGGATCTTGACCAGCATTGTTGGGGGAGCCAAAATAATACATTCAAAAATTTTACATTTAATGACTAGCATTAATACCGTCAAAATGAATACATAACTTAGTATAACAATAACCTACGCCATTAGCGGAAAATCAAACCACACTTAAAATTGAAAAAAAAATCGATGATAATAAAACCACACTTAAAATCCAATTATAAAAAACACATAGTACAATCCATTTTCTTCTATATTCATAAAATAAAAAAATTAATATACAATAGATTCATTAAATAAATTATTAAACTAATATTTCACTATCAAGTGAGACAAAAGATAATTATCTTCTTCTTTATTTCTTCGAGAATAGAAGAGAACAACTAAGATATGAGAGCAAAAATA
>Ga0099823_1007485_pt1 | contig 11093 bp, 9 predicted proteins | sample CowpearedBW_FD_76831 | JGI IMG/M metagenome (GOLD analysis project Ga0099823, IMG submission 76831) | Root nodule microbial communities of legume samples collected from California, USA - Cow pea red BW | ecosystem: Host-associated > Plants > Roots > Nodule | place: USA: California | collected... | reverse complement strand
GTTTTCCTTCGGTTGTTGAAGCAGGAGATGAAGCCTGGCTGTTGTTATCTTCCATAGCCAACTGTGGAAAGAGGAAGAAGATGAATACTCACCTCCTATTCCTATACAGATGTATATATCCTCTCACGTGACCCGCTACACTTTTATTAGAAAACCAGAAATGACACAAAAAAAAAGTGGTAGATAGCTTTTCTATTATTTTTTTTCTTAGATTGCCAATTGAAACTATTGAAAAAACATAAACCAAACAAGTACTTTGCTGATAATTGTCAAGCAAATATATTGATATACAGATTCATAGAAATTTGAGTTGTTGAAAATGGAATCCCAAACTTTTTTTTTTCCCATAGCAATTGGAATCCGCGTAACGGGTTCAGAATATTGTTTTTTTCATAAAGAAAAAATATAAAAATGAAAAGTATTAACACTTTGAAATTTACTAAATAAATTTAAATTAATAATTGAAATCAATATCACTTTTTTGAGATAGTTATAATATATACTTAAATACTAATTTGGTTTTAATATTCCTTAAGTTTTTTTTTTTTAATTTGGTGTTAATTTTTTTTTAAATTTGATTATAATATTCGTTAATTTTGTTTAATGGTCTTTTACGCTAAAATTGTTAAAATAATTAACGGATTGTGAATAGACACTAGCATTTCATGGTTTTTTTTATCTTTTTTTAATTTTTTAATTTTTAAAAATGTCCATGTGTCAAATCAATATCATGTCAGGATCACATTTTTATATTGAATTTGGTCCTAATATTTATTATTTTGTTTAATTTGGTCTCAATTTTTTAAAAATTAAGCAATTTTGTCTCTCTCAATTGTTATAGTGATATTCTTATTAAAATTCATACTTTTTATTAAATACTTTTAATTTAGACTTAGAGTATGTTTAAAATTAAAATTAAAATTTTAAAAGTAGGGAATAACACCATTGATTTAAAATTTTATGAGATCAAAAATTTTATGTGGTTTTTAACCTCTTAAATTTTTAAAAAAAAATTGTTCTAATTTTAAACCAACTCTAACCTTAAACAAAATATATTTAATGAAAATGTGAATTTTAATAAAAATATCAGTATAACATCCACTACAAAAATAATTATTTTCAGTTGGGGTTATTTTTGGCTTTTATGGGGTTTTTACCCCACTAATGGCTTTATCTGAGTTTCCTCTCTACAACTAGCGCAACTTATCAATGGTTTTTAAAACCCCCGATATTGCCTGGGATTTCAAACCCCATTACTGCCTAGAAGTTTTGAAACCCCATTACTGCCTAAGGTTTAAAACCATTTTACCGCATGGAATTTTGAAACCCTTGTAAGTGTTTGGGGTTTTAAAACCCCGTATTTGCCATTTCAAAGCTATTTAGCTTTCCTTCTTTTCTTCTCCTTAACACAAGTATCATATATTGATTAGTGTTTTCTTTTTTCCCAGAATATCGTGAATTGAAGTAATGGATTAAGAATTATCGTTGATTAGATTTTTTTTCTCGAAATATCGTGAATTGACTAAAAGTAATGGATTAAGAATTATCGTGAATTGAGATGGTTGTAAATTTTAAAGACACAATAAACACAAAATTAAGGACAAAAGTTAACAACGAAGTGAATGATACATGGTAACAGCCAAAGAAGAAAAAGTAATGATTTATGAAAACTTATTTGAATATCAGATATCTCAAACTAATCACACATCACGACTCCAAGACAAAACAACTAAAGTTCAACAGAAACAATATAGTGGTTGAAGCACCAAAAGAAAAAAATCCTTGCTCTCGAACCAAAATCGTTAACTTTGCACCCAATTCGTAACACCCTTGATCTCGCTTTGATCCTTCCACTCGTTCATCACGAATCAGCCCCTGATCACGCCTCCAGATCTCATGCATCAGCCTTTATCCATCCATGCATCAACCTTATCAGATTTCAAAATCAGGTTTCCTTCGAGATGAATGACTCCTTTGATCAATTTTTCTCATGCATTAGACTCTTGTGATATAGCATCAAGCTTGTTCTTTCATCATGGTTTCAGTAGCAAGGGATCTACCACGCTTTTAATGAAATGCGCGTTTTGGATGGGAAGCCTTGGTCATAAGCTTAAAGGGCTCATATGTAAATTAGCAAAAATAAAGGACTTCCTGGCAAACAAAACTAATTTATTCTACAAAGGGGAATTCTAAAGGAATAAAACTAAATGCAATAAAAACTCTATTAAGACTACATTTTTGAAAACTAATTTTTCCTAAGCAATTAAAAAAACTAGTTAATTAAAGATAAACTAAAATTTATTTAAACTAAGAAGAAAGTTTTAGAAAGGAAAAATACTGAAAAATGGAGTGTTAATAGTCTGGGATATGCTTGCACGGGTAATGTAGTTGGAAACGTGTGATAGATATAAACATGGAGGTTTCTATTGGATGTACTCTTGTGTAGGATATGAGTGAGGATGTTCGTATGTTCCATGCTCACACTTGAGGCTGTTATGAGTGGAGAGGTTCATAATATGAGGTGTTCACTCGTATTGGACTACGAGCGGGGAGGTTCGTAGAGTTGGACTACGAGCGAGGAGATTCGTAGAGTTAGACCACGAGCGGGTAGGTTCGTGGAAGCATTGGAATCCCTAAGACTATGGTTGTGTGTGTGCTCGTCTCATATAGGTTATGAGACCGTGGTGGCATGGTATAAATGTTTTATAAATGAGAAAATGGCTAAGTTGATTTGGGTGAGTTGTATTTATCTTTATTTATGTATGTGTATTTATTTAGCTCACCCTTTCTGTTTGTGTTTGGCGATGATCTAAGTGTTGATGGCGATGCATAGAGACAAAGCTAGGAATAACTGTTGGGTTTATTTAAGGAATTGGTTTTGAAGAAAATTTGTAATTTTCTTTTAAGTTGTTTTCTGGATTCGAGCTTGTAATAAGTTGTCTTGAAATAATTTTTTTATTACCACCATTGAAGATTTTGAATTTTCCGTGTTTTGGGAACATTATTATTATTTGAATTTATTTTAAATTATAATTTATTTTTTTAAGTAATATAGGCCTAGGATGTTACAATAATATTGTTTCAAATTGAAAATTGGAATCATGCAATTAGTTTTCACAGTAATCTAGAATTGAATTTTATTCTTTCTTTTATGTTTCTATTGGTGATATGAATTATAATTACAAATCATGCTAGCGAGGATAAAAGAATGAATCAAAACGAAGCAAGTAATATTCACAACACAATATCAATGAAATTTAAAACAAAACAATTGCAACATTTGTCTTAATAGCATTAATGAAAACAAGTGAAACAAACATTCATCCTATGGTGAAGCAAAATAGGAATCTAGGTAAGGATAAAACCTATGTCGTTTTGATTCTCGGTTGCTCCTTCTTTCTCCTTTACTCTTCTTCTTTCTTCTTTCTTTGTTTCCCTTTTATTTCTTTGCTTCCCATTTTTGTCTTCTTCGAACTCCAGGAAATCTCGCTCCCTTTTTAATTATGTTTTTGTAACGTCTTTAGGTGAGTGAAACACCAATTGAGTTTGTTAAGTTAGTTACTAATGCGTGTGAGGATGTGTAAGAGTGAAAAGAATCGTTAGTGAGTAGGTTTTGTGATGTGTGGTGGGCATTTTGTGTTTGTTGGGGTGAACGTTCGAGAATGTAATGTTTAAGGGCCTGACTTAAGGGCCTTACCTTAACTGTTGGGCCTAAGGCCAGCCCATAGGGTATCCTAAGACCCCTTACAACCACTTGTTCCTTTCATTCTGTTTACTTTGTAAAAACAGCTCCTTCACTCACTCTCTTTTTCTCCAGTAAACCTTTGCTAGGGTTTGACCCCCATTCTTCGTCGAGCTAGTTAAACTCCATTTTCATCCCACGTAAGTTGGTCCTCAACCCATACTTTCTCTTCTCTAGCTTTACTTTCGTGGTTCCAACTAGGGTTCATCATAGTAACCTTGTTTTTTTCTGGTGTTAGTATTTCAGCTTACCAAGCTATTCCTAGAGCTGTGGTGCTCCTTTATAGGCTGCCTATGTATTTAGCTAGCATCTGTCTAGGTAAGGGAAGTTAGGGTTTCACTGTTTTTACGTTATTTTGCCTAATTGGATCTGTCTATGTTATGGCTACTTGATATGTACTGTTGAACGTGTGCTAATATACTGTATGTGCTCATGGTGTTGTTTGAATCGAGTTTGGCACGCATGAGAGCAGGTGAGTTCTGCTGAACTCGTCCAAGCGAGCTGGGTGGTCACTCAAAACGAGAATCTCTCGCTTAAGCGAGGAGCTCTCGTCTGAGCGAGAGCAGCAACAATGCACCCCTTCTCTGTTTCGAGGGCTCGCCTAAGCGAAGGCCACTCGCCTGAGCGAGATGGGCTAGCTTGAGCGAGACCTCGACGTGCCCTCTATGTGCAATCTCGCGTAGGCGAGAGTTGGTAGCTTAAGCGAGGGGTTCCTCTCGCTCGAGCAAGAGCTCTTTAGCCTGAGCTAGATTGACAGAGTTGATTGGATACGTGTATGTTTCTAATGATTGGATGGTTTGCTGCTTTAAAAAGTTTATGTATGATGCTTGGTATATATTCTATATGACATAATGGGACTGGAATTGATGAGCTTAGTATGAGTAAATGCATGAATCATGGTTGGTTAGTTAGTTGAATACTGGCATGAGATTGTTATGCTTGAAAAAATTGTGGTTGGTTGGATAGACATGGTTGTGGTATAAGATTGACGTAATTCTATGAAACTCTTGGTGAGCACTCCATTTTTCACTATTTTTGCTTTTTAAAACTTTCTTTTCAGTTTAAATAATTACTAGGTTTTCTTTAATTAAGTAGTTTTTGTTACTTGTCTAAAAAGAATAGAGTTTTCATAAAAATGTGAGAAAAAAGTTGCCTTTAAGAGTATTTTTGTTGCATTTGGTTTTATTCTTTTTAAGACTTCCCTTTTTAATAAGTTAGTTTGTCAGGATACCCTTTTATCGTGTTGTTTTTAGGTTTTGAACCCTTGATTTGAATTTCTTTTTTATTGCAGAAAGACCATTTGCACCACAATGCTGAATCAAAGATGTTGGGCTCGAATTAGTGGAATTGGGCCTAAAGATGTTGTGCAAGAGAGCAGCCCTGTGCAAGTTGGACCTAGTCCTTCTCCGTAACACACAGTTTCGTTAAATAATGACCCATCTTTTTCTACTAAATGGCTGATGCATGAAGGAGCAATCTAACACAATCCAAGCTTGATGAGTGAATGGTGATGCACAAAATCTGACCCAAAGGAAAAGATCAAGGCTGATGCACGTTGGTTTGTGATGGATGGAGATGATTTGAGGATCAAATTGGAGCACGAGCATGGTAGATTAATAATGAACAAACGAGAAGAGCAAGGCTAATCTAGGGTGCCACGATTAGGGTTCAAGGTTTGCGATTCTGATTCGAGATGTAAGGAATTGGGTTTTCTTTTTTTATTTTTCTTGGTAAGGGGTTTAAAAGGGGCAGAATTAGGTTTTTGTTGGATAGCCCTAACAATGTGCGAAGGGAGAAATACTAAAGTTAGGGTTCTCGGTTTCCTGTGTTCCGGTGTGAGCGAGACATTGAGAGTCATTGTATAGGGGTTACTCACATTTCAATGAGCACAAAGTGGCCAGCAAGATTGAGTCTTCCCTAGTGTCCGAAGTAGCTATACATACATCAACCACGAGCACAAAGTGGCCGGGGATGATCTAAATTAGATTCCTTGCACCAAATTAATTCTTAGACTTCTCTTTGTCTAAATTTTTCTTAACTTCTAATAAAATACATTTTGCTTTTCAGTTTCAAATTTGGCTCATTAGTTTCTGAGTTTGCTTATTTAAGTTTACTTGCATTTTATGTTTCTCAACTTTAATTTTCTAAATCTGTTTAAATTCTCTTTATTGTATACCAATTTTAAATTTAGTTTTGCAATCTTTAGTTAGTGGGTTGAGTTTGGGTTCGTAACTTGCAGACATCAATGTTCCCTACTGGAAACCTAGTGACCCTAAAGTGGGCACAAATTGCCTAGATGTCTTCTCAAGTGTAGATGAACTCATGAGCAAACCACTATTCTTGTGTCTGGTTTAAGTGTTCTACTAAATAAATTTTGTCAAAACTTTTACTTTGTTTACGTTTCTGCATTTTATGGTTCCTTGCATTAGTTTTAATTTTCCTGTAGTAGCTAGTCTATTTGATTCATGTAGTGCATTCATAAATTTACTTTAGCATCCTGAACTATTCTAAAATTCTGCATTAGCATCCTAGTTTTTTTTTTCATTTTAGTCATTTTGCATCTTGATCCTTTTAGGACCCAATTCATCCTTCATCTGCAATGCATATAATCTACCTAATGTCATTCTGCATCACAAATAGATTCATGCATGATTCTTAGTAGTGTGAAGCCAGTTGAATATATTTTCTGCTTGCCATTATTGTTGAACTAGATGTTGTCATCTGTTGCCAAGTGGTTTCATTTCATCTTAAATTCACATTGCATTTTAGTGAAAAAATGTTGGTGTGCTGCTACTATCACGGACCAAACTCTACAGTCCAAATTGTGCTTTAAATGTTGCCATTTTTTCAGCAATGGATTCAAGTTATGTGTGTGATTCTTTTTCTCTATTGCATTAGTTACATGTTGAATTAGGTTTTGCCATTGTTGGAGAATCTACATTTGCATATGCATTTCTATAATAACTCAAAATTTGCATTCAATTATGTAGAAATTCAATGTTGTCACGTGTTGTTCTCTGCTGCCATTGCATCTAGCAATTGCATTATATCTAGAGAAACTTTGTTTGGATTGGTTGTTATAAATTGAATACCAAATGTGCCTCTGCATTCAATTCCTTTTCCTGATACAATTTGAATTCTAGTATGGCTTCACTTTTATGTATCATGAGCAAACATGTGGGAAATGGGAGTGGACTTCCTGTACAAAGGTTATGGGAACTACCATATGTTAACCCAGGATTTTATGGCCAATTTTACTCAACTATACCCAGTCCACACAGGTCATAACCTCAGTCCAATTGAAGGACAATTAACGTGCATAACTTGTTAAATAATGATCTTTTCCAATTACAACATATACATGTGCAGTTGTGTGCGAACAAGTGGGGACTTGAATACCATTTTTTGTACACAAAATATCGTCATGCAAATTGATTGCCATGAGTCTCTCTGTGAACCACCCATTCCACAATGAACTAGTTTTAATTAAAATAAATCTTTACATTATTTCAATCCATTGGAAATGAAAATACAAATCATGCAGTGACAGATAAGTGGGGAATCACGAGCAAACATGTGGGAATTTGGAGCGAACTTTCGGTAAAAAGGTTGTGGGAACTATCACATATTAGCCCAGGCTTTTATGCCCAACTTTATTCAATTGTACCCAATCCACGCAGGTCATAACCTCATCCAAATTGAAGGACTCTTAATGTGCATAACTTGTTAAATAATGATCTTTTCTAATTACAACATATACCTATGCAGTTATGTGCAATCAAGTGTGGAGTTGAATACCAATTTTTGTACACAAAATGTTGTCATGCAAATTGATTGCCATGAGTCTCTTTGTGCACCACCCATTCCACAATGAACTTGTTTTAATTAAAATAAATCTTTACATTATTTCAACCCATTGGAAATGAAAATACAAACCATAAATTAACAAATAAGTGGGGATTCACAAGCAAGCATGTGGAAATTTAGAGAGAACTTTCTGTACAAAGTTGTGGGAATTTAGACAGAACTTTCTGTACAAATGTTGTGGGAACTGCCACATATTAGCCCAAGATTTTATGCCTAATTTTATTCAATTGTAGCCAGTCCACGCATGTTATAACCTCAGTCAAATTGAAGGATTGTTAATGTGCATAACTTGTTAAATAGTGATCTTTTCATATTATAACATATAATTGTGCAGTTGTGTGCGAACAATTGGGGAGTTGAATACCACGTTTTGTACACAGAATGTTGTCATGCAAATTGATTGCCATGTCTCTCTCTATGCATCACCCATTCCACAATGAACATGTTTTAATTAAAATAAATCTTTACATTATTTCAACCCATTGGAAATGAAAATACCAACCATGCAGTGACAGATAAGTGGGGATTCACGAGTAAACATGTGGGAATTTGGAGTGGACTTTTTGTACAAAGGTTGTGGGATTGCCACATATTAACCTAGGATTTTATGCCCACTTTTATTCAATTGTACCTATTCCACGCAAGTCATAACCTCAGTCAAATTGAAGGACTCTTAATGTGCATAAATTTTTAGATAGTGATCTTTTCTAATTACAACATATACATATGCAGTTGTGTGCGAACAAGTGGGGAGTTGAATACCACTTTTTGTACACAAAATGTTGTCATGCCAATTGATTATCATGAGTCTATCTATGAACCACCCATTCGATAATGAACTTATTTCAATTAAAATCAATCTATTGAAAATGAGAATGACAACCATGCAGTGATAGATAAGTGGGGATTAAGGAACAAACATGTGTGAATTTGGAGTGGACTTTCTATACAAAGGTAATAGGAACTACTAGAGGTTAATCCAGGATTTTATGGCCGATTTCATTCAATTGTATTCAGTCCACGCAAGTGAAACGAGATTTAATAGTTCAGTAGAAGCTCAATATGTTTTATCCTAGCAGAGAAACCGTACTCGACTTCAACCATATCACTGTGTCTTCACTATGTCTATCTTGACATTTGTTGACTATTCTCACTCATTCCAATTATGTAATGGAATTCATATTTATTTTAATATTGATTGTCCTGAAATTAAAAAAAGAAATAAAACAGGGCCTATTGGTTCAACCTATAACTGATTAACCAAGTATGTAAACCTAGTTAATGACTATTATTATCTTTTAAACATTGGTTTCATGAATTTATCTATGATCGAGTATAATAGGATAGGACTCTAGAATCCTTGTCGTTGATCCTTTTTGGTGAGCATAAGGTTTTGATGTTAAAAGGCCATTTAGCTATCAGTATTAAACTTTTCAAGTTTTTTAGTCGTCAAGTATCAATGGATTGACAATTTGTTCCATTTGTTATGTTTTTTGGAAATTCGGGCTAGGAATAAGGCATATATTATTATTGTTGTTATAAGGAAAATTATGTTTTGACAAATATTTTTTTTTACAAAGACAAATTTTCCTTAAATAAAATTAAAATAAATTAATTTTTTAACTTTTAAGAGATTTTGTCTAGAACAAGGTATAAAAAATTCAATTTTCTTAAATAAAATTAAAATAAATTAATTTTTTAATTTTAAGAGATTTTGTCTGGAACACGATATAATAGATTCAATGTCCAAGTGTTTAGCACTTGTTGCTCGTGTTCTTTATAGCTAAATTTATTTAGGTCTGTTAGTTTATAACCTTATAGCAAGCTTTGAGTAGGGCACATATCCCTGGAAGACGGTATTATTTGTCTCTATACATTTTTCAAGGGGTAAAAAAGAGGCTCAATTTTAATTAAAAAACAATATGAATTATGACTAAATTTGTCCTTTATAATTCATGTGGATGGTTTCGTGCTTAACTTAAATTATCATATTCCACTTAATTCGGTTTAGTGTTGCTGTGTGGCTAAAATAGAGTTAGATTTAAAAAAAGGATAAAATATTAATGTATTTTATTAATTAAAATCATAAAATGAATTGATGCGAAAGACGTTCTAAATTACTTCTTATAAAACAAAAATAACAAACCAACTTCAATCTTGGTTTTTACTAAAGAAAAAAAAAAGGGAAAACTTGTATGTTTCAATTACCTATAACTAACAATCCGTTTTACTAAATATATCATGAAAACCTAGAAAATCACATTAAAAGAGTGACTGTGTTTAAAATAATGAGATTCTATTATTATTATTATTATTATTATTATTATTTTAATAATAAACATCTTATATATAAATAAAAATTTTATAAAAGGATTTCATTATTTAGAAAACATTATCTCTCTAAAACTTTGTCCTCTAAATTCTTTCTGAGTTCTCTCTAAAATATCTTACCATTCTCTCATTCTTTTTGAAGTTAGAGACCATCAAAGTGATCACTGCGGCGAGATCTCTAAGTCTGTCCGATCAGAATCTTGAATTGAGTAAGTTATAATTCTGCTCTTTTCTCGGTCTTTTCTTGAAAACCATGCATGTGATGTAATCTGTATCACATGTGAGGTTTGTGTATCTTGTAAAAATTCCCTGTCGATCAGTGGCTCTAATGATGTTCTCTGATCGTGTTTCTGATAATTTTAGGTTGATTTATGAGCATCGGGAATGGAAAGGGGGTTTTAGGTTTTTGGTAGTAGATTGTGCGAGTTAATCAAGTAAGGGAAGCTAATAATTGAATTTAATTAGAGGATATGATGAATGTAATTACGTGTAATCAGAATTGATTGTTTAAAGTGTGATGCAATGTGAATTGTTTGATGTTTGGTATAAGTGAAATTGTGATTGCATTGTGTGAATTGAGGTTGAATTGAAAAATGAACACTTGAATCATGACTCTAATTGGTATCATCTCACATTGCTTGAAAACCATTTTGAAAACTAGACAACACTGCCATGGATGTGCCAATTTGGTCATGAAATCAAGTGAAACATCTCCCAACGAAAACCAGAATTTGTGCTTTTCTCTAGTGTGAGGCTGAGCCCCAGAATTCAAGGCTGAGCCTTGAAAAATGCGAGAGGATCAGCACTGAGTGCGAGCCCAATGGTGCCTAGCGTTGAAAAATGCGAGAAGAATGGGGTTGAGCGCCAGCCGAGCGGTGCCCCAATGTTGGGACCCCTACAGGTCTGGAACACAATTTTAATGTTGAGGCTGAGCATTGGAATCTGAGGCTGAGCGCTGAGTTGCCAGATTTCATGTGTTTAGTGTTTTGATGTGTTTCATTGCATTAACTGATCTGAAATGGATTATCTTGATTGTGTTGGTATGCTTTGAGTGAGATTGGGTGAATATGGACCTGTTGTATGTGAATTATGGAGGAATTTCGTGGAGAAATTCTAAGTGTGGATGAGGTAGGGTATGCAAAGACATAAGGAC
>Ga0099823_1007483_pt1 | contig 11094 bp, 10 predicted proteins | sample CowpearedBW_FD_76831 | JGI IMG/M metagenome (GOLD analysis project Ga0099823, IMG submission 76831) | Root nodule microbial communities of legume samples collected from California, USA - Cow pea red BW | ecosystem: Host-associated > Plants > Roots > Nodule | place: USA: California | collected... | reverse complement strand
TCCTGCTGAGTCTGTTGGTTATTTTCTTCTGGTGTGTCATTTACATGTGAGGTTGCCTCATCTACATGAATAGAGATATCATTGAGCGTTGGTTGATCATCATTGACAGCTAAGTCACCGAGAGTTGGTTGCTCTTCATTGGAAACTAAGTCACCTTCTTAATGATTTACCTCCATGTGAGTTGATTCAACTGTGTGGCTTGTAATGGTACCTGTAGGACAAGAAGGAAGAATAATATGGATTGTTCCAGTCAGTGTTTTTAATGAATTTCTTGTGTCAAGAAATCCATCATGGAAAGGAAAGTGATTCTCATTAAAGACCACATGTCTCGAGATGAAAATTATGCCATGAGAGTTGAGGCACTTATAACCCTTGTGAGAGTTGTTGTATCCCAAGAATACACACTGTGTAGTGTGGAATTGAAGTTTGTGTTGATTATATGGTTTAAGGCAAGGATAGCAGGCACAACCGAATGACTTTAGAGCATGATAATCAGGTTTCTTTTCAAATAACAATGAAAAAGGACTTTCATTTGGGTTAACTGATGAAGGCAATCTGTTGATGAGATAAACTGAGGTAAAGAAAGCTTCCCACCAGTAGTGTAAAGGCATTTTAGCCTGTGCCAAAAGTGTGAGCCCTACTTCAGTCACATGTCTGTGTTTCCTTTCAGCTCTACCATTTTGTTGAGAGGTATACAGGCAAGACATTCTAAAATGAATTCCCGATTCAATGGCTATTTTCTGGATAGGTTTAAACTCACCTCCACCGTCACATTGAAGAGCTTTTATCTTATTAAATTGTTTTTCAACCAGGCTTTTGAATTGATTGAAAGCATGTATTGTTTCTGATTTTTGTTTTAAAGGAAAAGTCCAAGTGAATCTGTTGTAATCATTAATGATAAGAACATAGTACTGAAAATTAAAGGGAGATAAAATTGGGGCAGGTCCCCATACATCACTGTGAATCAACTCTAAATGTTCCTTAGCATGAGAGGAAGATGATTTAAACTGTAACAAGTGAAGTTTTCCAAATTGACAAGCTTCATAAAATGAAAATTGATCATGTGATGATGTCTTGACATTGCAATTCTTCAGCACCTTTTCTAAGACTTTATTGTTGGGGTGTCCAAGCTTTCTATGCCAATTCTCCTTTAGCGATATGTAGACACATGGATCTTTATTGACTTGAGAGTTGACATTTGAAAGTTGGTATAATCCATCTCTAAGTTTCTCTCTTAGTAGTATTTTCCCTGTCAATTTGTCCTTCACATAACAATAGTTTGCATCAAATTTAACAAGAGCGTTATTGTCTGCAGTTAGATTAGACACACTCAACAATTTTTTTATTATTTCTGAAACATATAGAACATTATGCAAGTTGAGGTTATTCAATGTGGTTGTGCCTGAGGCCAATATTTTCAATCTTTCACCATTTCCAACTAAGAGAGAAGAAGTCGTACCATTGTTTTCGTTGAGATCTTGAAGTTTCTCATTTTGATGGGTCACATGATTGCTAGCTCCACTATCAAAGTACCATTCATAGCCCTGATTGTGGTAGGGAGAGGCTATGAAAGCACTGTGATTTTCTCTCTTGTTATTTTCAACATTATGATTTGAACATGTGTATGACTTATCATAACGATAAAAGCAATTCATTGCTATGTGTCTGATCTTGTTACATACCTGACATATTGATTTAGATCTACCTCTTTCTCTACCTCCTTTAAAGTTAGACCCCCTCCAATTACCTTGTGTCCCTAATTTGTTGCTTCTGAAATCAGTTTGGGTTGCAAGGTTTGCTGAAGTATTCATTGAAAGGTTATTGAAACAGTTCAGTTGTTCTATTATGCTTTCAAAAGCCAATAGTTGGACTTGTAGATCAACCCAACTAAGATTGATTTGATCAGATAATTTGACCACCACCGGATTGTAATCAGCATCCATTTATTTAGTGTTTGAATTATCAAATCTAAGTTGGAGATTGGTGATCCTGCCACCTTTAATTTATCTGCCAAGTTCTTCATTTTGAGAAGATATTGATCTATCTTCATTTCTCCTTTGCGAGTGTTGTGAAATTCTGACTTGAGGTAGATTGTCCATGATTTTGTGTTTGCACCTGCTAGGCTTTGGGCTTCATCCCAAAGTTCCTTAGAGGTTTCACAGTGCAGCAACTGTGTTGCAATATCAATGGCCATTGAATTCCTTAGCCACCCTAGGAGAGCTTGATCTTGTGCAATCCACTCTTCGTAGTTAGTATTGGTTTTCTGAGTTTTGTCACTTGTAGTGACAAACGGTTCTGGGCATTCTTTTATTCCTAGTATGTAGCCATCAAGTTTGCAACCTCTTATCAATGGAAAAACTTATGACTTCCATAGGAGATAGTTATCTTTGTCCAACCTGACAGAACCAGTTGTGTGTTAGTCATTTTTGTGATTTGTGTTGGTTGCAGAAGACATGATTGGATTGAGAGCCTTCAAGTTTAAGAGCTCTGAAACCAAGAAAGATAAAATGGAGGAATATTGTCATGCAAATCTGTGTATTTGTATTGCAGATGGATGTTGTGTTTATATAAACACAATATAGTACAATAATAATCTCTATAATAAAGTCATCATTGAATACAATAAATAATACATAAAATAATTGATAATGATGGCTGCACACACGGGACAAAATATCAGAGATATTGGAATAATATTATATTGACATAATATCTCTGATATTGATTCTAATAATTAGAATCACAACTTTCTCTAACTAAGTTTAAATCAGAAAAGCTGACTGCGGGAAACATTAAGAAAAGTATGATCGATAGGAGTACATAAATGAATCAACACGAATAAATGGTGCGAGAAATTTAATATGAAGTGAATAAGGTGCGCGTAGGTTGAAGAAAAATCTCATGTTGGAAAAACTAAAAACTATGAAGGATAATAGTACAAATGAATGAATGATGCCAGAAGTGAAAAATAAAACGTTTTTTAAACTTAAAAGTAGCAAAAGTGGACAAGGACTTCAAGAAAATGAGAATGGTGTGGAAAATGAAATATATTAAATGGTAGGTTAGTAGAAAACAAATGTGGCTGATATTTGGATTGGCCAATCAAAGTTTAACCTTATCTTTACAAGGATCGTAGAAGTAAAACACAATGCTATGAAATTTATTCTTACTTGAGATGCTCTTCAGTCATTGTTATATCTACTAGCATCACCATATCCATTAGCGGTTTGTAAACGTGAGAGAGGAACTTTACAACAGGAATGGAGACAGCTTCAGATGACTACGGGGCATTCATGGAGAAATTCACTTTACCACCAAATTCTGCTCCTGATGTACCCCTCAATTCACTCACCTTCGCTATCAAAGATATGTATGTATTTTTCCTTTCGAGCCACAACATTTCTGTAGTGAAAATTCCACTTTTGCTGACGCCTAAGTCAGCTAGACTTTGATAATGCTTCTGCAAGTTGAACTTGAAGGAGGTGTTTGTGTGGAACAGATTTGACGTGGAAGGATATGTGACCGGCTTCGGAAACCCTGACTGGGCAAGGACACATCCCGTGGCCACTTCTACTGCTCCAACAGTTTTGGCTCTACTCGGAGCAGGTGCCACTTGTGTCGGTAAAACTGTCATGGATGAAATGGCTTACAGGTTTGGTTTTCTTTGCTCATATTTTGGCTTATTCCAAAACCCATAGGGTTCTATTCTATAGTTCCAAACAATATTGAATGATGTGCCTACTTAGTGGAAATTGAATGCTTCATGAAAACCTTTTAGGAGTATTCAGTAATATTTATATTATTCTTTATACATGTAACTTTTATAGCATTCACCACAAAACTTAGTTCGTTGAATATTAGATTTCAACATCTCTTCTGCATACCACCAATAGAGGGGTACCGGAGCTGCAGATCCTTTTAATCTAATATCAATTGGGTATAAAACATGCAACATTGAAGAAGAAGGAAATCACGTATGCTAGAGTTTTTTTGGGATGATTGAGAGAGTCTCACTAGCTATATTTCCAAAGATCGTAAGAAAAAAAAAAAAAGCAAAGGAAACATGAGAAACTTTTTAACAAGAATTCGAAAGATTCATAGGTGTGAAGCATGTTTCAACCAAAACTCATTGTATCATCTCAAAAGAAATGAACTGAGATATGGGTGACGAATTTGGAAGAGGAAGAAACTATTATGGCAGAAGAGAAAATATTGGAGATCAAGCAAATGTGTGGACTATGTAAGAAGAACAATCATAAAAAAAAAAAATATTATTGGAATAAAGACAGTCCAAAATGTTATGCTTGTAAAGAAACTGTCGTTATAACAACCATGTCATAAATCACAATACTAACATAATGGTTAGTATGGAATCTATGGCTTGTCTTTTTTAACACAGTCACAATGGGACAAAGCACAAGTGGTGACTTGTACAGTGGTGACCTGTGACTTTGGTGTCACTTTTCACTTTGTAAAATTGTGGCCTTAAAATGGTATGGCTTATCTCAACAATCATGTCACAATTATAATTGTAGAAGAATAAAATGGTATGGAATCTCTTATAACATTGTAGAAGCATAACATGTCACTTTGGAAATTATAACTGTAGCAGCATAAAATGGTATGGAATTTGTAAGAAAAGAGCAATCATGTCACTTTGACGATCACCATCACGATTCATTTGCAGAAGCATAAAATGGTGAATGAAGCGTGATCTTTGCTTCTCAAAAAACAACTCAAGAGCATAAGAGATTATGGTATTTGGGGGCTGCAACAATCACATAACCAAAGATAGAAAAGTTTTTGTTAACATAGATTCTTCATTTTCCTCAAAACTTAAATTAGGCAATGGAAAGTATGTTGGCATGAAAGACATAGAAAGCATTGGAGTTACAACAAAGTAAGAGGTAAGGTGATTCATAATACTATATACGATAAAATTAGGTGAAAATTTGTTGGGCACTGGCCAACTTTTGGAAGATGATTAGTCTCTTCGATTTTAGAATCAGTACTGCAAATTCTTTTATTCAATAGAAAGAAGAGTTGCTACGGTGAAAATATCAAATAACAGAATTTTCACTTTCTCTTAATTACGAGAGAAAACTTAACCTGATGGTTAGAGAAGAAAATGACTCTTGTCTATGCAACTAGAGATCTGGACACTTAAATTATAAGGGTCTTATGTCATTTTCTAAAAAGAAAATTACTTTCTTTTTGTGACTATATGGAAATTTAATGTTCAAAGAGTGACTATTATCTATCATTTTCGTGTAAACTGTGATATTTTAGGATAAATCTTAGAGTTGGAAGAAATATAACTTTCTTAGCTTTCAGTCACTATGTAGATCATACGGAAAGGACAAGGTTCCCAATAATTAAGATGTCTCAAAAGTACGCAAGTAAGGTTGCACTTCATTTAAATGGATTGAGCTTTCTTAGCTTTCTCACTTCTGCTCATTTTGATTGAGCTTTCACCTTATAAAAAATGACTGATAATTTGTATTTTTTTGTCTCGGATATGTGCATATTTTGAACACCATATTTCTGCTAGTCACATGATTCACTGCTCTTTCGTGCGTGGCAGTATAAACGGGGAGAATATACATTATGGCACGCCTAGAAATCCTTGTGCAGCAGACCGGGTTCCTGGAGGATCCTCTAGTGGTTCTGCCGTTGCAGTTGGTGCAAAGCTTGTTGATTTCTCATTAGGTCATTTATTCTTCCCTTCCATCGGTTATTTTTGTCAACATTTTGTTAATAATTTCAAGTGCTGTTACATTTTCATCAACTGTGAGCTATTCCTATTTTCCGTTGAGTTTCATTTTGGCTTCATTTGATTAATTATTTGAAGTGCTCTTTTCAATCATAGGAACTGATACCGGAGGAAGTGTAAGAGTGCCCGCATCATATTGTGGGATTTTTGGTTTTCGTCCTTCTCATGGTGTTATTCCAGTATCAGGAGTTATCCCTATGGCACAAAGTTTTGACACTGTGGGTAATAATCCAGTAACTTGATGACTGTTAAATCTCTACATTTCATAATTTTTGTTTTAAAGCCTAAACGTATCATGATGAAATTGTGATTAGATAGTCTCTAGGGGAGTTAGTTATCAGTTTCTCTTAAAGTTTACGATGAATAAGTTTCTTTCTTCAATCCAGTGCTCTGAAATTTACATAACAATTTATGTAAAACCTTTACCTCACGGTTCTAGTACTTGTTTTTCTCTAGTTATCTGGTTAAAAGGTATTCATGATATTTAGCAATACGAAGTTAGCTATGAATTTTTTCCTCCAAACTTTATGTTTGAATTTTCCCTTTTCTACATTTCAACTCCTATTGATATGATGTCAAGTAGTGGTGTTGAAATTATAGCTCCACTAGCTGTTGAGCACTTCTTCTCGGTACTCATTTTCTTGTTCCTCATCTTTACATCTAGGATGGTTTGCCAGGGATCCAATGCTTTTGAGCAAAGTAGGCGGTGTAATTCTACAATTGCCAGATGTAGCACCAGCTAGACCTTCTTGCTTCATCATTGCAGAGGACTGTTTCCAGCTTTCATTCATTCCATATGATGTAGCTACACAAACTGTCGTGAAAGCAATAGAGAAGTTTTATGGAGGTGAATGATCCGATAGATCCGTTGCTGTCAATTCAATGTTATTGATTGTTAATTATAAAACAAAAGATTCCAATGATAGGAATTCTTCTACCCCTTTTAATTTAGTTGTAAATCTATTTGTGGTTTGATCCCACTAATGATGTATAATATGCATTTTGGGAAAGTTTATTTTACTAAGTGAGAAGGTTTTTTGTTGTATCCACTATTGCAGGGGATGTAATAAAGCAGGAAATCCTTGGAGACTATGTGAAGACCAATGTTCCAAGTTTGAAACATTTCATGAGTGAAGAGAATACAGACCAAATATTTAACATTCCATCACTGTCTGCAGTTTCAAGTGCCATGCGGTTACTTCAAAGGTATAGCTGACCATCAATCCCTAGTCTTCAGTAAAGATAATTGTAATTTTCTAGCGGATTGTGGGTTGCCTTAGATTGAAACTTGATTGTAGCTTTATTTTTAACTTGTAATGTAGCTATGAGTTCAAGAATAACCATGGTGAATGGATCACAGCGGTCAACCCAGATTTAGGTCCTGGAATCTCAGAACGTGTATCAGATGCCCTAAAGACAACAGGGGAGAACATTGATACCTGTTATTCAGTAAAAAGAGAACTGCACGATGCCCTTGCGGCTCTTCTTGGGGTATTCTTTCTCTTTGACTCACGAGGCATGCACACAGACCATAGCACGATATTTGGAATCCTCATAATTTACTGATAAACAGCGTATTTCAACATATGAACATGAAATATGTTTGTGTGTGTGGCATAGATTCTCTCTTTAAGTCTTAAAAAATGGAAGCCTCCTTTACTTTTTGCCCATTGGGAAGTAATTTCAAACATGCTTGTTATAAATCATAGATCAATTTTGCTTTTGAAATACTATTTGAGACCCTTCTGGGCTAAACATTTTTTTCAGCAAAACTTTTCATTTGTCAGAAGTAAGAATTACTCTGTACTTTTACTTTTTATTATCTAGCTTGAATGTGTTTGTTTTGGAAACAATTAATTCAACGATGAAGATCATAGATTCTCCCTCCAACTCTCTTTTGTAAAAATAAAGGAGTGTAGTCATTAAGCAACACATTTATTTTTGGAAGCTTGCCTTTTGTATAAGTTACTATAATACTGTGTTAAAAAATTTCAGGATTTTGGTGTTCTCATGATCCCCACAGTTCCAGGGCCTCCCCCAAAACTCCAAACAAATGCGTCTGAATTAGAAATCTTTCGTGCAAGGGCTTTTAGCCTGCTGTCCATTGCTGGAGTATCTGGATTTTGCCAGGTTTTCCCTCTCTCTAGTGTTTATGAGCACTTGGACTCATATTTTCCTCAATCAATTAAACTGCATATCAGAATGTATGTCAGAATGTTATAACAATGATGTATTTCCTGACATTGTGTAGGTAAGCATACCACTAGGGATGTATAATGATCTTCCCCTATCAATTTCTCTGGTGGCCAGACATGGTGCAGATAAATTTTTGCTTCACCTTGTTGAGAATCTTTATCCTAGCATCAAAGAACAGAAAGCTGCATAACAGAGAGCATCAGTTACTGATATAGATGTAAGTTCTATATTTTTACCTTAACCGGGAAAAACAAATGTATAGAAGCTTTGAGATCTCTGTGCCGTCACATTTTAGTTCCTCCTTTTTATGTGCTTGTTTGAACAAAAAATGAAGTCAGATATATACTAGATGCTTTCTGTTTATTTCTGTGTCTACACATACATTCTTAGGTTTATGCGCAATAATATGCTTCCCATCTTTTGCAGATGCTTTGAGTATGCATACTAATGTCAAAGCTGGAATGTAAGGAGGGAAACTGCGTAAAGGAAATTCATGCTTATCAGAGTCTTGTTTCTTTCGGATGTTATTAAGTTCAATCATTCCTTAAGTCAGTCTTGTTTCTTTCGGATGTTATTAAGTTCAATCATTCCTTAAGTCATACCAGTCTGCTTATGCTGCTTGGCTATGAAAGCAAATTGAAATTGATTGTAGTACCTCAATAGTACTATACTATATTATGTTAACAAATAATTAGTTGTTGATGCATTTGATATTCAGCTGTGTCAGCCTCAGAGAAATAAGCTTTATGGGAACCTCACATCCACACGTGGAGAGCAACATCCATTTATCACACACCAACACTTCTCCCTTCTCTTCTTGAATTTGGCTGGCATGTCATCAAATGTGAAGTTTAATTGGAACTTTACTTTACCACACACACTTCATCCATACATGATCTTAGGTACCAGAAAGGCACTACTCAGCTTGGAATCAAGTATAAGCCAAGTAAAACGGAATATTTTTTGGAATGCTGATAGTGATTAGACCGAAAAGCTGTGAATTAAATAAAAACTAATATTAACGTATAGTATAATGAAATAATGTCGAATTCGAAGAGGGAGAGCTAGGCGTGTTAATGCTTGGATTTGCTGTGAGTGTCCATTTTATGACCTTTTATTTTTTTATTTTTTGTATTCTCAGAATAGGATATTTCTCTCCCCTTCTGATGAAGTTCGATTACCATTCATTTCTGTGGCTATGGAACCTTTGATATCTTTTCGTAGTTATTGGTTAAACTCGATTAAGTAGAATGCAACACGCATCTCCATAACCAGACACATGTACAGCTTAACGCATACAGAACTTTATTGCATGATTTTACTATTCATATTTCGCTACAAAGACTTATTTTATTCGGCTAGCTTCTACATTCAAAAGTAGATAACATCCCCACCTTCACCAGTGAAGAGAGAAGCTGATTCACACAAAAACGTTACACCGTACTTCATTAGAGTATCACTGATGCAGTTTAACCATTGACAATGGTTCCACCTGAAAAAGCACATGCCATGTTAATCAGTAAGTCAACCAGAGTGTAGAGTACTATATAAAGTCCATATAAAGTCCATAGCTTTGAAATATAAGCATAAGCAGTGTTACCATTGGGGTGAAGGACTTGTCCAGTTATGTAAGAGGAGCACGCGTTGGAAGCAAGAAAAACAAAAGATGGTGCAACCTCAATAGGTTGACCAGCTCTCTTCATGGGAACTTCACCTCCAAATTCTGCAGTTTCTTCCTCCTTGAAAGATGCTGGTATCAATGGAGTCCAAATGGGTCCTGGAGCAACCCCATTTACCCGAATTCCCTTGCTAACCAGCTGAAGGGATAGTCCCCTCGTAAAGGCCACAATTGCTCCCTTAGTTGAAGTGTAATCCAGAAGTTTCGCATTCCCCTTGTATGCATTCACTGAAGTCGTGTTGATTATGCTGCTTCCCTCCTTCATGTGCTTCAAAGCATGCCTACATATATAACAAAACCACATCATTCAATGTTTTCTATCACATATATATCATTCACGATTCACGATTTTACCTGGCCATGAAGAAATAGCCAAAGATATTGGTTCGAAAGACCCTCTCAAGCCTAGGCTCATCTATCTCCTCCACAGTTCCACACTCGTATTGCTCAGCTGCATTGTTGATCAGAATGTCTATGCGACCAAAAGCACTCACCACCTCGTCAACCACCCTCTTGCAATTCTCATCATAACCCAAATCAGTTGGTATGGCTATTGGATCCTTGGCATCCGCAGTCTTGGCCCTCTTTATCATCTCCAGGGTCTCCTTTGCATCCTTGTCCTCACTCCCCTTCACATATGTGAAGGCCACAGTAGCACCTTCTAGCGAAAACAAGTTACACACTGCTCGTCCAATCCCAGAATCACCACCGGTAATTACTGCAACCTTCCCCTGAAAAAGAAAATCCAGTTTTCTACACAGAATGAAGAGCGGTGACACCAAACAAACAAAACGCAACGTGCATGCATGCATGCACCATCTTTTCTAAACTAAAAAATTAGTACAAAAGAAGGTTGTTTGTGTGTCTACTTGGAGTTTATTCGACGGCTTGTAGTCGGGGCTGGTGAATTGGGGTGGTGGAGTCATGAGATGTTCCTTGCCCGGCTGTGTTTTTTGCTGCTGAGGGGGGAATTTCTGTTCAGAGGAAGCCATTGTTGGAAAGAAGGTTTTGGAAGAAAGGTGATGATTGTGAAAGATGCATGCATATATATAAAGGATTGGATTTGACGGTGTGAAGAGGTGAGGGTGATGATGTGTTGATGAAAAGGGGTTTGAAGATGCAACGTGGTGAAGAGTGGCACAAGGAGGTGTTCACGTGTCCTTTCACTCGCATGCACTGGACCCGTCTGAGGAAACGGACATTCTCGACCAACAAAAAGTTATGCTTCTCCCTACGTCTTCCTTTTATGTTTTTAATCCACTTTTTTTTTTCATATTATTCGATATATGTTTTTTAAATGTTTAATACATCTTTTTCATTTTTTTTCTAATATTTTTACTAAGTAAATTATATTTTGAGAGGCTCACTCTAGAAAAAAGTTGCTTTAAAAGGAATTATACTGAATGTGTGATGGGTTTAATTAAATTACAACTTACTAGATTTCATG
>Ga0099823_1007480_pt1 | contig 11095 bp, 6 predicted proteins | sample CowpearedBW_FD_76831 | JGI IMG/M metagenome (GOLD analysis project Ga0099823, IMG submission 76831) | Root nodule microbial communities of legume samples collected from California, USA - Cow pea red BW | ecosystem: Host-associated > Plants > Roots > Nodule | place: USA: California | collected... | reverse complement strand
GTAAAAGAATTATATTTCCATCTCAATATTTTAATGATAAGGATCAAAATTAAATTTTTACTACAAAACTTGTATTTTCTAATCAAACAAATTATTCTTCTATAAAACTCTTAATAAATATTTTTTTTACTGTAATTGTCATAATAGATGTATTGAGAAGAACTCATTATTTCTATGAAAATGGAAAATGATTGGGGATCATCATTACATAAATACTAAATGAAAGAATAAGTAAGTAAGTAAGTAAGTAATAATAATAATAATAATAATAATAATTTGGAATAAGTTAAATTAGGTGACAATGAAAGAGGGTGTGAAACTGTAAATTGGAAAGGAAGAGACGTGAATCTGTGTGATAACTAAAATTTCAGTAAAAATCAGAGAAAAGCGAACGAAACTCGATCCTTGTCTATCGGATGAGCATCTTTTAGCAGACGCTTCTCTGTACACCCTCATCATATCATATCATATCACGGATTCCACTTCTGAAACAAAGCTTTGTCCATTTTCACGCCTCACCTTTTTTTCTTTTTAAATATATATTCAATTAAAAATCGTGTTAAAGTCGCAATGGTTACAAATACAAAAAGTGTATGTAATTAACCGGATTTGTTTATTCTGGGGAAGCTATAACTCGGTACATATTTTCTGATTTGGATCTGTTTTGCATTGATGTACATCCTAATGAAAAAGCAATCCACAGAAAGCATTTTTTTTCAAATATTATAAGCTTTTACTGAAGGTTAAAGTTTATGCTTTCGGTTAAACTTCAAACCCTCTAAACAAAAAGAATTTTGTGTATTAACGAAAATTTATTATGGTCGAGGTTTACCTTCATTGGTGATTAGATTACTTGTTTATGGCAATTATGTAGAGAAGCTATTTACGTGGCACACGCTGTTTTAGGGGTATTTGGTCTCTAAATAAAAGAAGAAGTAATGTGAATGTGATAGATAAAATTAATTATAATTGAATTCGACGTATAGTATCAATTAATATAAGTATTAAATGAGTTGATGACAATAGAAGAAATAAAATTAGACATGTTATACACCATGATACAGGAATTTGTTCATGTATTGCTGCTTTGACATAAGTAGCGTATGCTGATATAATGAAAAAATAAAAAAATAAAACCCAAAGTTACACAATATAAGGTTAAGGTATAAAATTACATCAAGGTAATGTCACCCACCAGCAGCATATAAATAATAACAAATAAAAGAAGTATAAAAAGTGGTGCACCACCATTTCAAGAGACGCGTTTCATGTTATTTTGCATCATGTCCTGTGATGGAAGAGATGCTTCTAGTGGCTTCAGAATTCCATGAATCCTTTACGATTTTAACATCCTTTGCAGATATAGTAGATGGGATGCCTCTGGTTAATTCTGAACTGATACCAAGGTTGGGATCTGGAGACTGTGATGTGGGGGTTGTGGGTGTAGTAAAAGAATCCAGGGATATATTAGGCACTTGGGGAAGGTTAAGAGGGTTAACTTCAGTGACTTCTTCAGTACTCTCGTCGAAGTAGACAACATCCTGCATTGTAAGTTGGTGGTATTCAACAACCTCCCTTAGAAAGCGATTCTCACGGGCATAAACTGAGTTTTCGTGCGCCAGGCGAGCTTTTTCAGCAAGCAGAGATTCAAGTTGCAGTCGTATCTGTAATGAGAATTAGAAAAGTATGTTCACAACACAATTTCCGTGAGGACTCAATGTGAGTTAAATCCGATAATCCAATCAATTGGGTGTTTTTGGTTCCTTTTTCTGAATGACATTGGGAAGTGGGCGAGTGACACAAGTGTTTTGAAAAAACGCAAACAATAGAGAAGAGGAAAAGTACAAGGGGAAGGATAACATGGTTTGGGGTCCATATACAATAGATGAGCTTATAAACTAACACTGTTTAATAAAAGTCAAACAAAATGATAACTATCAAATCATATAGTAACTATCAAAATATTAACCCAACCATCAAATCATATGATAACTATCTTGATAACCAGGAATAAAATAGAACATGTAGTCAAATGGTCAACAAATACTTATATTATGCATTATAAAAGAATGTGACAAAGTATTTGTTGGATATCACATCAATAAGAAAATATGGTAAAATTATTATAGTCTATAAGGGAGTGAGTGCATAAGCTGATAGTCTAATTACTATAGTATATAGTCAAATTTTTTGGTTCCTTTTTCTGAATGACATTGGGAAGTAGAGCGAGTGATAGAAGTTTTTTGAAAAAACACAAACAATAGAGAAGAGGAAAAGAACTAGGGGAAGGATAACATGGGTTGGGTCCATATATACAATAAGTGACCTTAGAAACTTACACTGTTTAAATAAAGTCAAATAAATTGTGAACTAACCCAACTATCAAATCATATGATAACTATCTTGATAACCAGGAATAAAATAGAACATGTCAAATGGTCAACAAATACTCTTATATTATGCATCATAAAAGGGTGTGACAAAGTATCAGTTGGATATCACATATCAACAAGAAAATAGTCAAATTATTATAGTATATAACGGAGTGCATAAGCCGAACCCGAACCCATCAAACTAACATGCTGATGGGTTTAGTCATTTTGTAGGATTGAGTTGGCCGAAGAGTTAGATGTATTGGAGATTTCATATGATCTAGTGATATGACGATTATGACATGATGCTTCATAATGGAATGCGCAAGGTTAAACTATCTATGACACGTCATAGACCATTCATCAACCCCACATGTTGGTTTGATGGGTTCAGTCACTTCAATAACACAACTATTTTAAAAATTAAAAAATAAAATCTATTCTTTTAACTTAAACAGGTTAGCCTGCCTGATTGTTCCCATGGAGCCAACTCAACTTAGATGAAAACATAAATAGGCTTGGGCACCTGGCCCTAATTGTTGTAAGCAAATTATACATAGGCCAACCAGCATTAGCCACCTCAGCTTAAGTTTAAATTAGATGGGCTCGTAGAAAAAAAAAAGTGTTAAAAACATAATTAAGAAACTTTTTCATAGGAATTTGAAGGAAAAAAGTAAAAATGAAATAAAATTCTACATTAGCTAGAATTAGTTTATATACAAGTTAAAAAATAAAAAATATGGAAAAATTAAGATTGTCTCTACATATTAATTTATGCCTAAGCTAATTTTAATTAACGAAAAAATTGATTTTATGCTTTGTTTTTTTTTTCAATAAGTGCTTATGGAGAAATTTGTTCAAATAGATCATAAAGGGTTTTACCTTTTGATGTTGTTCGATTGAGAGAATGGGGGAGATGGAAATAAAATAGAATGTTTGGTGAGAGAAGAAAAGTAAAGAAATAATTTTAAAAATGGTGGAACTCATCAATTATTTCTAACCTACTTTTATTCTCTCCATCTCTTCTCTATTCCTTTTCAATCAAAACACATTTAATTTCTACATTATTTCTCATCTAGTTCTACTCTGGCAACTTATGTTTTTCTCTCTCTTTAATTCCTATCCTCTCTACCCAACAAAACATTAGCATTAATGTGCTAAATATAAGACATGTGAGCTCCACAGGGATGCACAATGTCAGCTTCTAATATCTTTACAGTTGATCCATAAAGAGTCAAGTTAAACTTAAACTTTAAAAAGAAGAAAACTTGAAGTCTAGCAAGTAAAAGGGTCAACCATCCAAGAATAATTCTAAAATTGTAACGAAAATGACAACCAGAAAATAAGCAGGCTGCAATGTTATTAAAGTACTACTATCATACATTATAAGTTTAAACCCCTGAATGCGTAGCATAAAATTAAAAATAGCTAGCCAGTGCACAAGGCTTCCACCTATATAGGGTTTGAAGCGCGTTAAACATAAGTGGCTTTATCATTAGGTGCCGTGAATTTAAAGATCAATAAACACCACGTCATAAAACGCATAAAATAATTCATAACTGAAACAAAAGTAATGGCCAACTGTGCTCAAAATATTAGATTGGAAAAGGGGACATGTGAAATCAAATATGTGAAAACAATATCAAATATGCGGAGAAATCAAATATGTGAAAAGAATATCAGATGATAACCTTCTCTATGCCACTGAAATATGCATAAAAGGGGAACTAATGAAATTGAAAAACCAAAAGGATAAAAAAGGACAATGAGACATGCATACCAAATCATCATCATCATCTTGGTTGCCACCCCTTTCACGATTCTCACGGAGGATTTTATTTTCTTCCTCTAGCTGAGCGCATCGATCCTTTGCAAAAGCTAGATCAGCTTTGACAGTCTTCAACTCCCGAAGAAGTAGTTTTGCTTTGGCAGCCATTGCCATTGAAACCTGTGACAAACAAAAATGCAAACAACGCATCTTATGAAGAAAATCACGATATATCACAGAAGCTGGTAAATGATATCAACTTGGTACCATGCTAGGAATAATTCAGTCATAAACTTTAATAATGATCATGAAACAAACATACTGAAAATCAACTTTTTTTCCATTGGAGAAAGGGGAATATAGAAAGCAGGAATATTAAACATGATCTTTTATCTAAAGAAACACGCGCAAAAAGGAAATACAAAAATATTCATGCATTAGTGATGGTATCAATCCAACACACAGTATATAAGAATAGTAAAGGCAAAATAATGAGTTGAGAGAAACCTGAAAAGTAACACCAAAGTATTAATTTGGCATTACTCTTACTTCAGCGGTAGAGTCCACAAGATTGACCTAGGATAATTATGGCTATGGCTATGTGCAAGATTTAGGGCCACAGTTTTTATAAATAGCTACAGGTTTGCAAATTAATTTTGTGAAGATCAAATTAGTGGTTAAATTTAGAAGGTGAGAAGAGATATATTCAATGGAAACTAGGGACATAAGCATCACTATGAATTTGATTATCAATATTCAACATAGCAAATGATGATTATCCAGATAGGCGGGCAGGTAGGGTTCCATATTATCAATTATGGGAGATTTAAGGTTTAATTAAAAAAACATGGTTAGTTGAAGAGTGCTAAAGAGATAATGCAACTTTAACTCTATCATCCTTTTAAGTTTCAACATCAAGGCTGCCCCTTCAATAGAAATATAGAAATATCATTTCCTTTTATATCTTTTTAGCTGAAGATTTCACAAAAACAAGTTCATCTGTGAGAAACATGAAACTGTCGGTGAAAAATAATTTTGAAGAAAAACTAGCTAATGCACTACTGAATCTTTCTTCAAACTGAACAATAATCATTGAAATTTTTAAAAATTCTTACACATCTATTCAAATTTCGAGTGTTATAAACTCCATAAATTTAAAATAAAAAAAAATATATTGACTTATAAAAATGTAATTAATTGATAACAAAAAAAAAACATTTTAAGGTTTGACAGTCCAACATTCAAATACAGATGTGTGATCCAGACTCTAAATACAAATAAAGAAAAATGATTGCTTTCTTTAAGCTCGCTTACACCCATTAACTGCGAAGGTCAGACAACAATCTCTTACCATCTATCAATGCATATTGGACCAATACATATTCTACCTTGAAACAAACACAAGACAATATACAAAAGGATAGTGTTATAAATAAGGGAATTGGATTTGTTTGATACGGTTATAATTATGCTGTATGTATATGAGCACAGGTACCTATGTGATTTGACTGAGATGGCTACTCCACACAACACATCCGATTTGTAATTTTAGAATTTAAAAAATTAAAAGAAATTCATTGCGTAAAAAAATGTGTGTTTATTTCATATACTTTGATTCGAATTTGATGAGTGACTGTTTTTGTATTATGTAAATTATCAAATTGTATCTTCACATCCCATGTATTGATTACCATGAATCCTAAGATATAAGCTTCAATAAATAGACACATTCAAAATTGTCCACCTTTAATCATATATCTATTATTTAATTAACTGAATCTGAGAAAGCAAGATATTTACAGCACAAACAAATATTAATTCAGTATATTTTAAGAGCATGAACTAAAAACGAAAGAAAAATGTAAAAAGAAAAAACATGGACCTAGAATATTGAGCAATATTGATGTTGCACAAGTTAACCACACATGTATTTCTACCACAATAAAAAGTGATACACAGTTGCCACCTTACGTCGCGTGATGCTTTCAGTTGAAGTTCTTGGTCTGTTTGCTTAGGTGACATCTGGTTTCGCAATTGGGATTGTTGATGAACTGTATTAGAATGGTTTCTCTCCTGATTTTGTCCTTCAAAGCTACCAGGCTTCTTCCTGATATGCCTACGAGTTTCGTGAATGATATCTGAAGTCCGGTTCTCAACAATTGTTAAACCTTCCTACACAAATGAATTAGCACAGGTGCTAAGAAATCACAACACATACTTTTTGGAAGGAAAAGAAGTTTGAAATTTGTATTTGAAGCCTGACAAGAAATAATATAACCAACAACCTACTACAATAACATTCTCATCCCTATCTACATAAGCCCACAAGGCAAATGCATAGTAAAAAATCTAACATAGAAATAAAAGGACACATGCCATCCTCACCATAACCAAGAATTCTAATATAGATCTAAATGTCTAATACATTTGAAAGATTGAAGACACCAAGTAAAGAACATGCTTATAATTAGACAAGAGAAATTTAATACGTAAGCAAAAATGTTCACATCAAACCTCACCTCCAAAGATTTACCAATGGTACCACCAATATGAGTAAGAGATGATGTGATAGCATCTAATCCCTTCATAAATGCTGGACTGTCCCTTCTGAGATTGTTCTCCTCTGGGTGATTTGGATTTTGGAACTACAAAGAGAATGACAATAGCATCTAATTTTAAAGTTCAAAAAATAATGAACAATCAACTATACAAGCCCACCAAAAGAATATCACAACAATTCAAATTCAGAAATTGGAAGTGTTATGATATTTATTGCCCTCCTCAGTGTTCTGTAAATAGTTATTTGTTATATCAGTAGAGTTACCATTTCAAACAAGGACACAGATTGGCCGCAGTTTTGCAGCAATCTTTTTTTGTCTCTGATGCACCTAACAGGTTTCTTAATCCATCTTTTATATGTACTTCACTTCACCTTCTTCCATTTAATCTGATATCGATAAACCTTATTTTCTACTAAAAAAGAAAATAAATACTTTGATAAAAGCACGTTTACTATCTGGCGGGTTAGCCTTTTACATTTTAGTGGAAGAAATCCATAGCTGTCAATCACACATAACATCAGCTGACGGCAAAAAATGCCACAGGGAAAAAGTGAAAACAGGGAATAATCACCATTTTGATGTTGTGATGTTCGTTAGATGTATTTTAATGTTCTTAAACTCGAGGATCAGAAGGAAACAAAAGTTCATGACTTGACCTGTAAGAGTTATGCGTATGCAAAAAACTATATCCTGTGCATACATTAAAAATAATACAGAAAAGAAAAATAACTCAAGAAATCATATATGTTAAGATCCAATACATAAACACAACTCAAAATAGGTTAACAAGTGATAAATTTACTCACAATAACAAACAAATTCATAATTACTTAAAATACAAACAAACTATCCAAGGACATCATTCATGTCAAAATTACGTTAGTACATGATCTACCTCATTCTATGAAGCACAGACACAACTCTTCAATATTGTGTCTTGGTGTGAAACGTATCGAACACTCACAACATCCATATGACACATGTCAGACAATCCACTAAAGTGTCGAACTAAAAAAAGGTTTCTTGCGATTTAAACACTTCCAGATGCATCTCCAACACAACTTTTAGTGGGGAAACACATATGCAACTTCAACATGAAAATTTTAGAAGACAGATTTTTTAATTTCAGAAGTTGGAGAACTAGAAAGTTATTGAGTAAGCTTCTACTTCCCCTATTTCCTTCCATCTGGTGCTGCTCATTCACGACTTCCATTGCTTGCAACTTCTCTCAACACTTATTCCCACTTCTTGACTTCCATAATTCCTACAGGCTTCTTCATTTTTTTGAATCACAACACTTCTATTGCTTGCAAAAGGAGTGGCTAGCTTTTCACTTAAATTTCTTTATTTCATGTACGTGGCTTCATTTCTTTCATACTACTGACAGAAGTATTGAGGACTTAAAAAAATCATATGCGAAGGAATGGCCAGAACAGTAACAAGCAAGCTCGCTCGTAAATGGCCAAAAAATGTTATGTGATTGATGCCAGAAGTTTAGCAGGAGAAAGGTAGGTCTTTGTCAGTAGATATGCAAGTGAAGGGGAAGATACCTTTTCTGATTTGATTCTATGAAAAGGGGGGCAAATTTCCAAGATTGTTGCCTTAAAAGAGCATCAAATGATACATTCCAGAACCAAAAAAGGGGTTTTCACTCATGAATACTAAATTGGAAGATATGGCCAAATTTCATGCAAAAGCAGCTGCAATTCAGCTATACAAAACAGCACCACAACAGGCCACACATGCAAAACTGCTATAGAAGCGTTATGGCTATCACACATGATTATGTGTGTATCCCTACAAAATAAAATTCACCTTTTCTTTTGTGAAGAACAAACTACAAAATTAAACTATGATATGATTGTTTACAATGATTAAATACAAGATCCTTCCATAATCTTGACCCCCTTCAAAACCTCAGCTTCAAATCAGTGAAATCATATTTAACTGACTTCCAGACATAAAATACAAAGCAGCATCTCTGGAGAGAATTAAGATATAATTCCAAACTCACCTTGCCCCTAGATGCTGCACCAGGCAATTGTGACCTTCCCACTCCAGCCATTTCAGATTGCTGGGGTACATTATCATCCTCGATAATCGATTTGGCTTTTCTGGCTAGAACACCCCAAAATCCATTCTTGGATTCGTTCATGTTCTTCATAGATGTATATTCATAGGGTCTTGAATCCTATATATACAGCACCACATTTAGAAAAATGACTACAATTTTGAATCAACACAATGATACATATTAAAAGGCTACATATTAAAAGAGACGGAGAAAGTAGCATATCTACAAAAGAATTTCCAACCTTAAACGCATTCACTCATAAGAAAATAAAATAAAACCATACTTTTAACAGGATTTCTTTAACAAATTCACTGATGCAGAGATTTTACGAAGCTCTTTCAAACTAAACTATTCTATTTCCCTTTGCCTATTCTCCATTTAAGAAGATTTCTCTAATTTTCTTCTCGGTTCATAAACAAATATTCAATAAACCCTATCCAGCAGAAACCTCATAAGCAATAACACACAACGCACAAATTGAAATCAAACAAGTACAGTCACACTTAGCGTACATCGGAATTTTCATATTTTATAGAGAGGAGTGGACCTTGGAAGAAGGAGGAGGAGTTGGAATGGGTTCAGAAGGAGCTGTCGGAGAAGAAGTGGAGGAGAGACCATAGAGAGAGGACAGCGAAGAGTCGCGACGCGCCGAAGAAGCTCTGATAGCTTTCGCAGCAAGAGAAGACGAAGAGGACGACGAAGCTGAACTTTCAACGAAGTCGTTTGACGGCGGAAAGGAGTTAGGGTTTCGAGTGTTTTCGTCTTCGAAGGTCGAAAACGAAGGTCTCGAAAACCCTTGCTGCTGTCTCCGTCTATACGCCATGGAATCAATCCACCAAGATTTTCTGGATCAAACGAATCAATCACAGCAAAGAAAAAACACCGAAAGGATTCGCACTAGAAACAAACGGAACTGGCGCCACCGCCAGTGCCACCGTATCGGAGCTACCGGAAACAGCTTCCGCCCTCGAATCCGGATCCGATCGCGAACCACCGTCCGAAGACTGTGTATGTGCGCCACTGACAGAGTTTATCAAAATAAATTTATTTTTCAATGTAATATAAAATTGGGATATCAGTCAGTGTCTGAGTCTACCTCTTTCCTTGTCTCTACTGCTTCAACTAATAATCACTGCATAGTTTATTCTTTTATGATTTGAGAGCTGTTTTAGTGGGAAAAACTAAATGCAAAATAAATAAATAAATAAAATAAAGGGAAGAAAAATAGTATAAAAAATATGTATGTGTCATTGGTGTCTTTTTCTTTTTTAAATATTATTTGATAATCTGTATAATAAATAAACTTATTTAAATGCTGTGTAAATTTTATTTAAAAATAAAATAAAATAAAATTCATATAGTTCAGGAGAATAAAAAACATGAAACATCTTATTATTTTTATTTTGATCGGTTACATTTGTTACGTTCATGTTAAATGTAAGAAAAATTTTAATGTAAATAAATTTTAAAAATTTACCGTAGATATTTATTTATATTTTAGACAAAATTTTATTATAAATAATTATTTTAATCTAAAAGTTCAAATTAAAAAATAGTTAAGTTTAAAAACATGGGACTTAAAGATAAAACTCATAAAATAATTATTTTAGTTTAAAATTTATTATTTAAAAAATAAAATTAAAAAAAGTGTACAGCAAAAATAAGAATATAGATCAAATATTAGAGCTTTTTTTAAACTTAACTATTTTTTAATTTTAATTTGTAAATTAAAATAATTATTTATAATAAAAGAAATTCTAAAAAATAAATAAAAATTATCTACAATAAATTTGTAAAATTTATTTATATTTAAAAAATAAAAATAAGGAAATAAGGATAAGAGAAAAAGAGAAAAAATGGAAAAAAAAAATCTAATTGTTATAACTTATTTAGGAAGTGATGAAACTCATCCTTCAAGGTGCAAATGGAATTCATGTTTCTAACATTTATTAGACGTGATAAAAAGAAAATATTATTTTACGACAAAAACCACAATTACAATCGGAAGAATGTAAAAATCGCACATATACTTCTCAAAACGACTAATTTATTCCGATCAAGCTCCGATTTATTACAGGTTGATGATTTAATGAGTTAATCTAATTCGATTCTCTTTTTAGCGAGAAAAAAATTTGAATCTGGTCCAGTCCACCACGTATTGGTAGGTTAAAAGGGTTAGTTCATGGGTTCACTTAATTAAATAAAATATAATTTTTTTATTTTGTTTTCTCAAAACTAAATTATAATTCTAATTAAAATCTAAATAAACTTTAATACAATCCAAATACAAACCAAAATAAAAAAAAATACAAATTATTTG
>Ga0099823_1007477_pt1 | contig 11099 bp, 7 predicted proteins | sample CowpearedBW_FD_76831 | JGI IMG/M metagenome (GOLD analysis project Ga0099823, IMG submission 76831) | Root nodule microbial communities of legume samples collected from California, USA - Cow pea red BW | ecosystem: Host-associated > Plants > Roots > Nodule | place: USA: California | collected... | reverse complement strand
AGTTCTTTTTTTTTTTTTAATTTTACTTTATCAAGCTGAGATTTTTTAATACTGTCACTCATAATAATAATTTGTCAACAGTAAATACTAAAACGCTTCTTTTCTTTTTCCTTTTGATTTTTATGCTTCTTTGTCTCAGACATGTCATCAATGGCGTTTATTGAACCACTACCTGTAATTGACTTTGTTGCTCAAATTTTGGGAAAAGACGTGCTCTCAAAGCCACTGTCAGATGCGGATCGTGTCAAGGTATGGAGTTTACTATGGAAGCTAGCAATCTTTGTATTTACAGACACTATTATCCTCACGAGTTGAACGAAATAAGTGGAAACCATGAGAAATAGTTAAGCAGATCTGACCAAAATATCATTGGTGTCACTAATGCAGATTAAGAAAGCCTTAAGAGGTGTGAAAGTGGAAGTTACACATAGAGGAAGTTTTCGAAGGAAGTACAGAATTACAGGATTGACATCACAACCTACAAGGGAGCTCAAGTATGGTTTTGTAACTTTTGCAGTGGAAAATGGAATTTTTTAGATTTACCTCTCAAGGAATTGTTGTCTTTTTTATTCCCAACAGTTTCCCTGTCGATGAGAAAATGAACATGAAATCAGTAGTTGATTACTTTCAAGAAATGTATGGATATACAATTATATATTCTCATCTACCCTGCCTTCAAGTAGGAAGTCAAAAGAAGGTGAACTATTTGCCTATGGAGGTAAGCTCTTCCTTCAATTTATTGAACCATTTTTTTTTTCTTTGTACTTTATTTTTTAGTGAACAATTCGTCGTGAATCTTATCCCAGGCATGTAAGATAGTTGGGGGTCAGAGATATACAAAAGGGCTCAACGAAAAGCAGATAACTTCTCTGCTGAAGGTCTCATGCCAGAGACCACGTGAACAAGAGACAGACATTCTACAGGTCATTGTCATGGATTCTTGATATCACTCTCCAACCTTTATTTTCTTCTTTATACTTTTATTTTTGTCAGAATTAATTGGAAACTGAAGAGCAGTGACATGTGTGATAAATTGCAATTGTTTTAAGTTCTCTTTTTCAGTCATTTATTCTCTTTACAAACAGAAAAATTATGTGTATTGTGGTTTGGTTTGATTAATTTATGACTTTCTCTATGTACTACCAGACAATTCAAGAAAATAATTATGAGTATAATCCCTATGTAAAGGAGTTTGGTATCAGCATTGACAGCAAACTTGCATCAGTTGAAGCTCGGGTTCTTCCTGCTCCATGGGTAATTTCCTATAGTTAAATTGGTCAATTATTTTTAGCTTTTGGCATTCTGCTGATAGTACATTTTGGCTCTTCTATCTTCTAAGTTGAAATATCACGACACTGGAAGAGAGAAAGAACACTTGCCACAAGTTGGTCAATGGAACATGATGAACAAGGTTCGCTCATACATTAAAAAATCATGGTTATAATTTGATCACGTTAAAGTAAAAATTATCGTTCCCACTTCTAGGCTGAATTTATTTTGTTATTTCAATGTAGAAAGTTATAAACGGAAGCACTGTAAGATATTGGGCATGTATCAATTTCTCACGAAGTATCCAAGAAATTGCTCGCGGGTTTTGCCAACAGTTGGTTCAAATGTGCCAAATCTCAGGCATGGTAAAGTTTCAAATTTTGGTTATACCATTTTGAGAAGTTTTACATTTGAGACTGCTTGTTTGAGCAGCACTAGCAATTCACATCACTTTTCCAATTATAACCATTCTTTCTCGTTATTCTATATATCATTATCAATTTATCATGTAGACTTGTATACATTTTTTTTTTCTTTTCACAGGAATTTAGTCTAGACCCTGTGATTCCTATATACACAGCAAGACCTGATATGGTAAAGAAAGCCTTGAAGTACGTACATTCTGCTGTACGAGATAAACTTGGTGGGAAAGAACTAGAGTTGCTAATTGCCATTCTTCCAGATAATAACGGCTCTCTGTATGGTATGATTCCAAGTCACTCTAATATGTCCAATCATTAGCATCAGCTCATGAGCATAGCTACCATGGTAGAGGTGTATATAGATATATTAAGAGGTTCTAGTAGTACCTCACTACTAGATCAGCTTTCTTTGTCTTACATGCATGTGAAATTGGAACTTTTGCACTCTAAGAGATTCTAGTATCTTGCTACTACATTCCTTGTCTTTCCAAGAAAAAGCGCCTGAGCATTTTACCTTCTCCATAAAGTCATGCTTGCACTTAAAAATCAAATTCTTCTTTCAGGTGATCTCAAAAGAATCTGCGAAACAGATCTGGGGTTGATTTCTCAGTGCTGTCTTTCAAAACACGTATTCAAGATCAATAGACAGTATCTGGCAAATGTGGCCTTAAAGATCAATGTCAAGGTCTGTTCTTAACTTAAGAGAGAGGTTACTTGCTACTCAATAATATTCGCCCACCTTTCTCTTTTACATTTTTCACTTAATCTTTCTTACATAAACTTTTAGTTGGGAGGAAGGAACACAGTACTTTTGGATGCCTTAAGTTGGAGGATCCCATTGGTTAGTGACATTCCAACAATAATTTTTGGAGCTGATGTGACTCATCCAGAATCTGGAGAGGACCCTTGTCCATCCATTGCTGCTGTAAGTATTTCCAAAGTCCTATAGGCTATAACTTATAGTTTGCCATAGATTTAGTCTTCTGATTACTGTTATTCAGGTTGTAGCTTCCCAGGACTGGCCGGAAGTAACAAAGTATGCAGGATTAGTATGTGCTCAGCCTCATCGTGAGGAACTCATTCAAGATCTTTTTAAGTGTTGGAAGGATCCTCATCATGGTGTAGTTTATGGTGGCATGATCAGGTACTTAGTAGCAGCCTGACCATTTTTCATATTTGGATTAAATGGGAGGTCACGCTTGCCTCCAAATTTTGTTTTGGTATTGACTTGATTGTCTTGTTAAGCCTGAAAATGTCTTTGTTTACATTGTTTAAATTGGCTGATGAGAAAGGTCTTGGTTCTTGCTCCAGCTTTTTTCACTTGATGGTTTTGCATTGATTACCTGTAATTGTTCTTCGACATCAGCTACCATCTTGAATCATACTATTCTGTTCTACTGCAGAGAGCTGTTACTCTCGTTTAAGAAAGCAACCGGACAAAAACCATTGAGAATAATATTTTACAGGTAAGGTTGGTCTGTTCTAATATTTGAGAAAAAAAAAAGGTGTTCTTGCAGAGAAAGCTAGGGACTTGGACATATTACAGTCATACAAGTTGAAAAATGGAGGATGGTCTATATTATTTATAGTCATTAAATATATTTACAGGGATGGAGTAAGTGAAGGACAATTCTACCAAGTTTTGTTGTATGAGCTTGATGCCATTCGTAAGGTACTTGGATATATTGATTGCAGTTATATTTATTTACATTTTCTTGGACGATAAATGCCAGCTAGAAACACACTCTGACCTTGTTTCATGCTTTCATTGCTAATGTGTAGGCTTGTGCATCTTTGGAACCGAGTTACCAACCTCCGGTAACATTTGTTGTGGTTCAAAAACGGCATCACACCAGACTTTTCTCAAACAATCATGACGACAGAAACAGCACTGATAAGAGTGGGAATATCTTACCAGGTAAAAAATTTTAACTTCCATTTTCTATCGTTAGAGCATGTCACCAATCTAAGGATGTTCGTGAAATCCAACAGGACATACACCAAGATAGCTTGACAAAGAAATGTTATTTATGCAACAATCTCCACACAATTCTTTTCTCTACCTCTTTCCATCACATCGCCTATCTTATCACACACTTTCCCTCTCTTGTCTTCCTATAATTTGCTGTAAAAGTTTAATGTAAAATAACATATCTCTCCGACTACATAACAACTTTGATTTTTAATGTAGGTACCGTGGTGGATTCTAAGATCTGTCATCCTACGGAATTCGATTTCTATTTATGCAGTCATGCAGGAATTCAGGTATCACGTGTGGCTACACTAAAGGGATATGTTAGTGTTAGGTTGAACTTTGATTTTGTTCCAATACAGAAACAAGAATAAGATATTCCTCTCTTGGAGTAGATTATAAGAAAAATGAGATGTTAAAGAGATTCACATAAATGCAATTTACAGGGTACAAGTAGACCAGCTCATTATCATGTTCTGTGGGACGAGAACAATTTCACTGCCGATGAGATTCAATCTCTGACCAACAACTTGTGTTACACGTAAATAACCTCTCTCAATCATCTAAAACTTGTTGCTCCATTATTATCGTGAAATAATCTTACTATTTTGATTGTAGATATGCAAGATGTACACGGTCTGTTTCTGTAGGTAAGTCTTTTGTCTCTAGCGTAACATATGTACTTGTATCAGTTGCATCATCATTTACCTGTTTTAATCTTTCATAGGAGTCACTCAAACTCCTCATACAATACACACATTTGGTTTAACAAAAACAAAATCTTGGAATTTGGGTATTAATAATTTGTATGCTATGTGTCCAGTGCCTCCTGCGTACTATGCTCACTTGGCAGCATACAGAGCTCGTTTCTACATGGAACCAGATGTTCATGAGATTGCTAGATCAAAAGATGAGTCGGTTCGGCCACTACCAGCTCTGAAAGAGAAGGTGAAGAATGTCATGTTTTACTGTTGAACGAGAACCGATAGAGAGACTTCCACGTAGAGAAACAGCAGCATATGTAGGAAAAGAAAATTGAAATTAATCGAAGTGAGAAAGTTCAAGATGTACAACCTAACCTGCTCATAATTCATGATTCTCTGCATGGAATTTTTTGACCAAGTCTAGGTTGTTTTTCAGTCTTTCTAGTGCTTAGGGAAGCTTATTGTGTAGACTGGAGCACCTTGCTTAATGTTAAACCAAGAAGGAATTAGTACAAATTGTTTATTGTAGGTTGGTTGATGCACATTATTCAGTATTAAATCAAGAATAAATTGATGCAAATTACTTATTACAGTCCAATTGAAACACATTATTTAGCGTTAAACAAAGAAGAAATCAATACAAATTGTTTATTGCATGCAATTAAAACACACGTTTTAGTGTTAAACCAAGAAAAAACTAGTGCAAATTGTTTGTTGAAAACCAATTGAAGCATGCTATTTAATGTTAAACTAAAAATAAAGTGCAAATTATTTATTGTGGGCTTATTAGAGGTGTTCAAGGTGTCAGGGCTCTAGATAAATTGCTCAAGGCCTGAAGAACAATTAAACACACTTTCATATTTTAATAAATAATTGTTCAAAGTGCAAGGCCAAGTTACAGATTCACAATTTGACTAGCCAAGCTAAACATATTTTTGTATTTGTTTTTAAATAATTGCTCAAGGGCTGAAGTTGATCTAGTGATGCTCAAGATTCAAGGTATGACGCCAAAATAAGATTCAAGGTACTCAATGTTCAACAAACAAAGATCAAATATCCAATAAAAGGTAAATTGACAAGTTTTCATGTGGACACAAACTCAACTTTCTCCTCGAACCTTTTAGTATGAGTGTCTTGTCTCCCACACCAATGTGGACCTAATCACAACCTTATGATTGAATCCCTATTGTACTTTTCTATATGAGTGAGTGCATCTCCCACGTTAATGTGAAGGCAGCCATGACATTATTGTTGAACCTCTTGGCCACAAAGTTGTGTTTAACATGAAGGGATTAAAGATCGAATCAAGATTTTATGCATTTTATTTAAACTCATACCCAACCTACTTGTTCTTGCTTAAATGTGAATGTTTTTTAATTAGTTATTGGAAAGGCTAGAACTTCATTGTTGAGTTGTGGACTACTTAGAAACTAGTTTTGGTAGGTGATATTTGAGCATCAAATGAAATTTCACTTGTAAAATATTTTTTTTACACTTAAGTTAATAAGAGATCAAAATAACAATAATAATATGTAATAGAATAGGCATGAGTATGAGATAAATGTCACTCCTTTTCATGATTACATTTTTATATAAGCTTTTAACCTCCTAATAATAAAGTAACAATCCATAAGATAATAAAAAGACATGAAAAAAAGAATAATAAATCTATTAGTTTGTCACATATAATAGTCAAATTATAAGAGAATACAATATATTTTTCAAGATAAACATATTAATAAACTTCGACTGATAATTGATTAATCAGGATCTTAGTATCTCAATAATGAATAGCTACATTATCATATATCTAATAGGTAAATTTTATATTCTTTTAACAAAAAGTTATATCATGTTACTAGTAAGGGTGACAAGAAAAATTTACACTCAGATAAAATTAGCTATGGATATAAATGTTTTTTATTTATGCTAGAGATAACAATTACAAATATTTTAATTTGCAACCTTATTAATTGCTACTCGTTATTGGATATTTTGTTTGGATATTTTAAATTTAAGTAACGAAAGAAAAAATACTAATAAAAAAATTATCAGTAGAAGAATTATTTAAAATCTAATTTTATAATTTTTTATTTAGACTAGGAATTAGAGTTGTTATCAAAGAAGATGAATTATTTGAATTTATACTTTTTGGTATAATTTATTTAAATTTATTTTTTTAAATGAATAATTCTATTTGAATTAAAATCTTATTGCAATTATTTTAGGTTATACTTTAATTAATTAATCTATGTTTTAAAGAGTAATTTTTTTAATAATTTTATTCAAAAATTTAAAAACATTTTATGGATACATCTATAAAATCTTGAATTACTCTCCGAATGATAAAATTTGATACTTTTATAATATACTACCACGCGTCATCATAAGTATAGAAAAGGATTTGGTCACCAATTTAGACTTTTGACCTGAATAATCTCTGGTTTAATAAAAAGAATAATCAAGAAGGAAATCGCAAATCAATAACTGAATAGAGATAGGCATAGTGATGCCAATTTTCTCAGTCAATCCTCCTAATCCCTTAAGTAATGCTCAAACAGTTTAGTCTAAGTTGTTGAATTTTAGAGAATTCCAATTTTCTCAGAGGGATGTTAGAAATACCTTCCTCAAAGACAACCCACTGTTTGAACTTCAGAGGCTGAAATCTCATAGCTCTCCTCCCAAAATAAACTGGTGAGCGATTTATGGAGATCCTCCAATTCTATAATGTATAACCTGGTTATGCTATTGACATGCAACTATTATTGATATCTGTGAAAATATCAGACTGTGAGGCATTTCATCTTGAAATGAAGTATCTATGTGATTTGGAAGGAACTGCAAGTCAAGTTCTGTGGTGATCTGTTTGAGAGCAGAGAGATTCAGCACTAATGTTTTTCATTCACATGGCTTGCATGGTAGTACAATACAATTCCATGGTTTTAAAAGCACGAAATAATTTAGCAGAGCGGTTTGAAGACGCTATCTCCATATCCGGTATTATGAAAATGGAAATCAAAGACTAAACCGTGCTCTACAGGAGAAGTGATAACAGAGCAGAAGTAATTGGAAGCTGAAGCCTCTTATCAGAAAACCTTCGGGGTCAATTGAGAATTGCGTGGTGTTATTTCCACGTTACAGTGCAACACCAAAGGGAATAGGCAGTGGCATGTAACAATGAGCTACTTTTCATCAAATTAATCATGAAATTTGAATAGCATTTCATGAAACCAAGGTTTTATGAGATGTTCTGGACCACAACACCAATGTAATCTGATATTACTAATCACTGGTGGAAACAAGTCCTTAACAGAGTTCCTTGTCCAAAAGACAGCCAATGAGGGTTCAATAATTCAACACTACTATCAAAACTGAGTATCAGAAGCTTTCACCACCAAAACACAAATTCAACCCCGGAAAAAAATGGAATAACATCTGTCTCTTTAGTGTTTCTAACACTTGATTTATAATTAATTCTAATAACTTGGTATATCTTGAATCAGAGATTGCTAGTTGTGTTAAGTTGTTTTTAAAATAAAAAAGTCAGTGCATCGTGTATCAAACATGGGGATTTGTCCAACATGAGAGGTGCTCCATATAAAAACCACTCGCCAAAAGACTTTGTTGTGCATGATATTGGAAATGAATATCATCAATTGAATTAGCCAGTAATTGACCAAAACACATTCTAAGAAGAATTTCAGATGCTAGTAGTAACTTAATGATAGAGTCAGTAGCTGAAGGGGAGAACAAAATAGATCAAATATTTAAAGTACAATACCCAGGTAGACATTACAGTCCCTAAATCATGCGCCATATAGCTTCCCAATATCTACATTTAAACGATTGAGTTTCTCTACTACACTTCTTTGTATTTTGTTTTAACATCTACTTACCGTTTCTCAGCAGGTTCCATTTATCTTACACTTGATTTGATTTGGAGAATAATTGAATGAAGATGCCTAAGGAAGAAAATGAAGAGAAATAATTTTAAGTGGTGGAATGGCTATACTATTTCTCACATGTTTATGCTCATTTTTTTTTATCTCTTTCATCATTCTTTATTTCTCATTTATTTCCACTTCACTAACATATTATATCTCATCTATTTCTCTTTTCTCAGCCAAACAGAGCATTCAGTTGTGGGATTGCAGCTTAGTAATTAGCATCAAGTTGTGTTGAATCACACACAAGCGGTGTAACTAACTCGGTTAAAGGTGGACTAAGAGTCTGCTTAGGTAAATTTCTTAAACAACACTTCAAAAAATAAGAAGGAAAATGAAATTTATAATTATATACGAACCTTTTTCACTTTATTTACTTATTTCCTTGTTCAGAAGTATATCAAAACTAGACCTAAATCCCACTTATTACTTGAGCAGAAATCCGAAGGAAAACAGGACGCGGGTTTTTCAGACAATTCAAGGCCAGTAATTAACGGAGCACATGGTCCAAACAGAGGCAAATTTGCTAAAGAAAAAGAAGAGATTGACAAATCTGGCCTAAATCTATAACTTGGGGTCGTTGGGGGGAAATAACTAGCTTTACTAAGTTTAAAGTTATCGCTCATCAGTCTGGAAGTATGATGATTACATTATTCAACAGAAAGGACCAGGTAATCTATTTTGAAAGTTGAAACAGATGAATATCACAGTTCGTTCTAGATAGCAAAGTACTGAAGACGGAGACCATGGAAATGAAACAGCCAGCCATATTTAGCCATATATTAAAATCACAACAACAGTAAAACTGGGAGAAGTATACAAGCAAAATTGAAATTCCACATCATTGTGAAAACAATTTCTCACATTGCATAAAATTTCCCTAACGTTGTTAAAATAAGACAATAATTATACAGTCAATGCAGCTTGAACATGAAACAAATGGTACAAATGCTCATCTAGAGATAAGTTTACCCGTCCCATCACTCTCACCTGCCAAATCATCATCGTCATCGCCGCCGCCAATGCCACCACCTTTGCTGTTTTCGATATCCAACTGCTTGGGCTGGGCCGGAGCACTGACAGGCCCACTGACGGACTGCTGATAGAGAACCCCACCAACAATGGTGAAAAGCAAACAAACCAACCCGACAGGGCTAGCATGCTTATCCCAAATGAGGACGTTGATCGCCACGGTGAGGAACTTGTTGACCACACCGGTGACGGTGAACGCCGTGGCGGAAACGGCCCTTCTGGCGGCGAAGCCGAAGAAACTGATGAGCAATCCGAAGAGGCAAGACAACGAGACGGCGTAGAAGGCGGCGGGGTCAAAGATGCCGGATCTAAGGGCGGCGAGAACCTGGACGTTTTCCCCGGTGAGGAACCAGAAGAATGGCGCCATCATGAGGGAGAGGAGGTTGTTGTATAAGACGAAGCCCCAGGTGTTGAGGCCGAGGTTCATGACCATGTGTTTGATGTAGACCATCTCGGTGGTGATGGTGATGAGGTAGGCGAAGGCCCATGAGTAGGCGGTGAGGGTGAAGCCGGAATCGGTGGCGACGTAGCCGATGGCAGAGGCGAGGATGAGGAGGAGGGAGAGGAAGGTGAGGTTGGAGGGGCAGGGCTGGGCGCGGAAGGCTGTGTCGGCGAGGGCGACGAGGAGGGGGGTGAGGGAACGGAAGACGATGAAGGTGTCGACGTTGGCGTGGCGGAGGAGGTTGGTGTTGGTGAATATGGCGAGGTAGAAGACGAGGGCGGCGGGGAAGAATTTCTTTGCGGTGGGGATTGTGAAGGGGTCGTGGTGGAGAAGCCCTAGCTTCCCCAGGACGTAGACGCCGAGCGCGGAGGTGAGGTATTGTAGCGCAGTTAAGAGGCCTGGGTAGTTGAATTTGGTTATGGCGTATTTGTTGATAATGGCGAGAAGACTGGAGCAGAGTGCGTAACCCACCACCACGCCGGTGGTGGTGTAGTACTGCTGCTTCCACGAATCCAATCGACCCAACGACATTATGAAGAAATGGAATGCGAGTGGGAATGGGAATGGATCACCGACGCCCTAATATATAGATCTGAGAGAGTGTGTGAATGTGAATGCAGTGGCAGAGGGTGTTGGGGGAAGAGGACAATTATTTACTGCACCCACTCAGCCACACTTATTTCTTTCTTTCCAATTCAGACTTTGTATGGTACCATAGAAGCAGGGAAAGACCAAAACGAAACAGATCTTCATATCTGCATACCTAAATTCCTATTTTGTTTTTCTTTCACTGTATCCACAACACTTTTTCTTCTTCTATTTATCCTTTTATTTTATTTTGTTTTTTCTAAATTTTTCCAATCGAATAAGAAAATAAATATAATAATTGTTATATTTAAATAAATAATTTATTACATGATTATATTTAAAGTATAATAATGTAAAATTATATATAACATTTAAATAATAAAATTGATAATATAAAAATATAAAATAATTAATTATCATTATTTTTTATACAAATTAGTTAAAAATAAATATTATTATTTTACTATTAATTTCTTTATATTTAAATAATGAATTATAAAAAATACAATTAATAATAATAATGGATTATTAGTAACGGGTAGGAGTAAGAGATTTTTTGGATTCCTTTTAGTGCGTCTATAACATAATTTTTATAAATCAAATAATATTATATCAAGAAAAATAAAATATAGTTTTAATTAATATATAGTTTTATATTATTGTTTTAATATTCATTCATCCAAACATTTTGTTTTTAGTTTCTATTATTCTTTAAAAAAAATTCTT
>Ga0099823_1007476_pt1 | contig 11100 bp, 6 predicted proteins | sample CowpearedBW_FD_76831 | JGI IMG/M metagenome (GOLD analysis project Ga0099823, IMG submission 76831) | Root nodule microbial communities of legume samples collected from California, USA - Cow pea red BW | ecosystem: Host-associated > Plants > Roots > Nodule | place: USA: California | collected... | reverse complement strand
TTTTTTTTTTTTTTTTAGTTATTTATGTTGAAAAGAATGAAGTTGAATGTTTAAAAATAGTTGAAATTATTAGAAGAGAATGGTGACGCACTCACACATGATAAAAAAAGATAGGTCGGGGGAACATTATAGCCTTTACTTGCTTAATGCTTATGTAAGCCATGAATTGGATTCTCTTGCTGTCCCTCACACTAAAGTTCTCTGCGACACTATACATTTGTATGAAGCAATAATTTCAAAACACAACTATTCTCTGCCTTCACTTAATTAAAGGGACATCACGTATACTTCGTTAAAGATTCTCCATTACCAAAACTATAATGCTAAACATCATGCTAGCTAGTAAATATATCATACAAAATATCATAGCTTGTTAGCTTATAAGCCCTATAAATGGAAAAATTGTTAGGTTTACAGAGGGAATTTTACTGGAAAGATACAACATCAATGAGACCTGAGCCTAATAAGTGATATCAGAGTCGATGGTTAAAACCAGCTCAGACGAGTGCAGTATGGTCCTAGTATCGAAAGTTTTCCTGGCAAAGGTTCCAGGTAAGCGTGTCCCGTTAAGAAAAGAACGACGGTACAGAAAATGGCAGAAAATGAATACTCGTAGTTGGGAATGCTTCCACTGGAGGGTGAGTGTACCAATATGGTTCAAGGGACTCACCCTTGAGTAGGAATCCAAGTGTGAGTCTAAGTCCCACATTGGCTAGAAATGAGAAAGTAGAGCACTATATAAAAATAAAGATTCATAAATTCATTGTTTTAAGATTTTGAGTTGAGAGTGGTGGCAATATCTTATGTGGTTAATCTCAGATTTTATTGGTGTTTTATCTTTCTAATAAAACCTGCTTTATAAACCTAACAACCCCAAAAGATTACCATATCATGTTCTTTTTCTATTTTTCCTAGCTTTTTCTGATACAGATATGATCAATCTTAGTATATTTACTTACGAAAAACTTTAGGGTTAACGTACCATGCTTTTCTAGCGCACACAGCACCTTCTAATCCTACATACTGAAATTGGCAGCGTGATGCATGCAATGTTATATACTTCAATTACAAGTATCTTATTTTTTAGTGTCAAAGCTGTTGAATACAATTACTTTTTATACAAAGAAAATCCGGAAGTTTTTGTGACCTATTTATTACATGAAAAATAATTTTTTGACTATTTGACAACTTTTTCTTACAATTTTACGTGGTATTTTTTAATAGGTTTTCATTTTTTCATTTTTTCATTTTCAATATTTCAAATTCACTTAAAAGATAATACCTCATATTATAAGAAAAAGTTGTTAAAATTTAGTAGTCAAAATATCATTTTCCTTATTACATTGGTGCCAACAGATTAATCTTCCGCTGCTGATTCTCATCGCGTTGTCCCTCATCAAAAGTTACCAATTGATGCACACGGACAAACACCAAACTAATTTAAGTTAATATAAAGAAGCATATGCTTAGGATTTGGAATGGTTTTTTTGAAACTTTTTATGGTTTTATATGTTGTCTGGTTTCTCATGTTTTAATAAAATAAAACAAATAATTAAATAGACAATGCCTATAATTTTTAGAAAATGTTAACTAATAAAAAAAAGATTTAAATTTGTGGATTTTGATTGGTTAATCTTAGCCGACAGTGGAAAAGGGGTGGTGTTGGTGGAGAATCAGTGGGTTCCTTTTCAAATGGCTTTTGGGGTGGCTTTGTGAGATGTCCGTACGTTAATCTGAAGTGGGTAGGACAAATTTGCTGCTTTGGGTTTAAAGGGATGCCTTATTTAGAAAACATGTAAACACCAACCCCTCTATTATTCATTTTCATCACCTTTTCATAATATTTCCGTTTCAATTTTAATCCGAATTAAACAAAAATTTCTTATCTTCAAGGAAACATTAAAATTATTATGTTTTTAAAATTTTAGTTCAATTTGATCCTTCAACTTTAGAAATGTACGAATTTAATTATTTTAACTAAATTTTGTTAAGTTTATTTAACGTTTTAAATATGTTTCTTGATAACATTTGAGTTGTTTAGACCGTTTGACACATTTTCGCTTTAATGTTAATTAAAAATGCATTTAAAACTTCAAATAAACTTAACAAAACTTGAAACTTTAGTAAAATAAGTAAATTCACACAATTTTAAAGATAAAAAACTAAATTAGTGCAAATTTTAAAAGATATGTTGGGAATCCAAGTGAGTTTAAGTTTCACATTGGTTATAAATAAGGAAGTAGAGCATTATATAAGGATAAAGACTCATAAACTCACTGTCTTAAGATTTTGGGTTTAGAATAATGTCAATGTCTTATGTGGTTGGGCTCAAATCTGTGTTGTATATTTCCAGTGAAACTCCTTCTATAAACCTAACCAGATGAACTATTTAAATTTTTTACTAAAAATTAAAAAAGTATAAACATATTTAACCTTTTTAACTAAGTTAAATACGATATACATATACTTTCTTGTGTAGAACTTTTAAATAAGGTATAATAAATTTATCTGTTAATTATCTTATAGCTCTGATTCTTTTATGCGTCCAATAGTTAACAAAGCTAAACAAATGCATTGTTTTAATACATTATAATAATTTTAATAATAATAAAACAAAAAACTATTCTTTATAATTTACTCAATAATATTTTAACTTTCACATGCCATTGCAGTTGCAATTTTTTGAGCATGAGCTACCGAAAGAATCTTTTCTTTTAATCTTCTACTTTTTTTAAGAGAAAGGAGATCATGATATTTTGAAAGAATCAAGGTAATGAAAGGAGTTGATAAATGTTAGCTTTTGGAATTCCACTCTTTGGCCCATAGGATGATGAACAATTCTCTGGAATTGCATTATAACGATATTAAAAGAAATATGATACTATTATTTTTAGTATAGTTATTAAAAAAGATGATTTTTTATATTCGTAATGAAATAAATTAAAAGGTAAAATAATAATATAAAGTAGATATAAAAATATTTTTTATGTGAAAATAATAGTGTCATTCATCTAGAGGACATTGAAGCTTTATCTTATGTAAACCCATCGTTGATTGATAAGTCTTTCTTTCAACACTTCAAAAATTAAAATCAATATTTTTTTTTTTAAAATAATATATGTAAAAGGAAAGAGGTCTTACTATTTAGATTGTAAAATTATTAGCTTTGCATTTGTACCCTACCTAGATGGACTAATAAAATCGCACAGTCAAACCCATTTACATACAATCTCGCAAATGAAGTTGTCAAGTAAGTAACTGATCAAACGAAAGCACATAGCGGCCTAGGCCGCCTACTTCAGAGGACAAAACGTCATTTGTTGACCACTCCAAACTTAAAATATCACCAACAAAGCTCCTTATACTAACAAACATTAACTAAGGGTCTGAGCTTAGCCCAGGCCCATCTAAGACCCAAACAATGGCCCAACCCACAAGAAGGGTATACATAATTAATGACTCTATAAATACATGTGGACCCCAGTAATTAAAGATATACTTTCATTACTCTCTTCATCAAATATTTGACATTTTGAGAGCCTTTTCGTTGACTTGATCATCGGAGTCTTCTCCGCAAGTAACCCCTCAAGGATCCAAATCGCATACATCGACAAATGGCATATACAAACTGAGGAGGGACCAACTCGAGAGATTAAAAATTGAGATAAGGTGATATTTGTATCTTTAACATCTCTTATTTGTTTCCACAGGTTTTATACTCTAATTCAATAATTCAAACTAAGTTGGGTAAAACATGCATAATTGAAGATATAAACTATGACCTTTGACGAGTTTAGCAATGTCATGTCGATCTTTTATTAGTTATTATATTCCTAAACTTAACTGATCAAAAGAGGAAACCTGGTTTACAGTTTTATCTAACTATTGTTATTATTATTTTGCTATTACTTGAGGACAGTGTGGTCGTAACAGCATACAAATGATTTAAAAAAAACAGAGTTTAAACTATTGAAAGAGTAAAGTTATTGGAGGTAGTTGTAAGGAAGTAATATTGATATGCGGAAGAGGATAAAACAATGAAACTGTGCGATTAGCACCACACTGAGTAGTGCAAACTGAATTTTCCTGCAAAGCATGAAGTATATATGTGCATGTTTTCAGAATGGGTCATGCCAACTTAGAGTGAGTTCAAATTTTCCCAAACGCAATCATTAACATAACAGGAAATAGTAGCTGCAGAGCGTCTTCCCCAACATGCACCAAACAGGACATTTATGGTATCGAAAATTTATGATGGTAAATCTGTGAAACACACTTTTGTGTCTGATATTTTGTTGCCCACAATATTATTCCGTTTCTTTCCAACGATCACTTTTTGACTCTCACCACATTTGATAAATAGATAGAGGATTTGGGATTCCCTCGAAAAAACTATTTATAGAACCTGATATATATAATCAATCACCCAATCACTGTCACCCAATATTCGGGAGAATCCTGAGTGCTCTGCTCTTTTTGTTGCCTTTCCTTTGGAAACGAATGGTAATTGATTTTTCACCAAACAAAAACCCAAAGTTTGTGGCAATGCTTTGATATCACTTATTAGGTTTATCGAGGGAATATTATTAGGGGAGAACAAACATCAATGAAATCTGAGTCCAACCACATAAGGTATTGACACTATTTTCAATTTAAAACTTTAAGACAATGAGTTTATGAGTCTTCACCCTTATATGGTGCTCCACTTTTCCATCTTTATCCAATGTGGGACTTAGACTCACACTTGAATTCTTACTAAAGTACGTCGACTTCAGTTGAGTTTTGGTACACAGGGAGAGGAAATTAATTAATTTTCAGTAAAATTAAGTCAGAAGAAACAAAGATACAGCAGCAACCAACCAACACCAACAAAGTTTCTCCTTTTATTTCACCCTTGTGCTTATTTAAAGAACATCTTTTGCATCATGTGGTGGACTTCAGCACTGTTGAATTCAACAAGTGGCGCAAAAAGGAGAAAAAAAAAAATCATTCCACACACACACAGACTCGTACATATATTTATTTTGACGAATAACATGATAAAAATGAAGGAAAGAGAATATAGTGAAATTAAAAAGGAAGTGGGAGAAAAAGGCCTGGTACCCAATCCCAAGCTGTGTACATGGAATAATGTACTACCCCCACCCCCATGATGGCCCAGCCCAGACATTTAACTTTTTGCAACTACAAATTCAGCTCCTCCCCCTCACTTCTTCCACATGCCATGCTCCCTCTCTTCTTCTTCTCTCTCAACTCTGCTATTTCCTCTTTCTTCTTCACCTTCACATTCATTCACAAATGGCTGCCACTCTTTGCCACTCATACATGGAGTCCCAACTCATGGAGTCCACAATACACAGACTCATGCTGTCATCCCCAAAACCAGTTCCTCCTCCCCAAAAATCCATTGATTTACCCTTCAAATCAAACAACCAAGCCTACGCTAATTGGACCAACATTCAAGCTCTTTCAACTGCCCCAAAAGAAATCACAAGTGTCGACACCTACCTGAAACCATCATCACTCAGACTCAGCCCCAAGAGTCTGGAGCTCTGCACCGAAAACCTGGGGAACGAGACGGGCAGCGACATCATAGAGAGCGGCATTGAGTTGCTCTCTTCGCATTCGTCAGAATGTGGCGAAGGTGAAGTGGGTGTGGCGATGATAAGGGAGAAGCAGAAAAGGAAAGCGCGTGAAGGTCGGAGTTTTCCGCCGCCGTTGACAACGATAACAGGATCGGAAACCATTCGAGTGAGGCCCCACAGAGAAGGCGGGAGGCTAGTGCTCCAGCTCACTAAGGTCCCGTCCTCTTTCCGGGCAGAGAGAAGCCCCGGTCGCCTTCGCCTCTGCTTTTGGACTGAAATGCAACATCACCACCACCACCACCACCACCACATTGAAGACGCGGTGGAGGATGACCATGAAGACGAGGTAGAAAAAACACAAGAGCATCAACATGATGACGATGACGATGATGTCGATGATGACGACGACGACGGTGTTGATGCTGTGAATAATGAGTGTGAATGGGAACGCTTTCAAGAACATAGAAAAGAGCGAAAGAGTTGGGGTGTTGAAGGTGTGGTGAGGGTGGAAAGTACCATGTTCGAGTGGCCAAGCAGCAGGTGCAAGGAAGAAGAACATGAAAACATTAATGATTTGTTAATGTATTGGGGGGAACCAGTTCGTTTAATTTCTATTTAATTTCTATTTAATTTCGATCTATCTATGACCTACTTCTACATTTTTTTCCTCATTTTTCTTACTCAATTCCTATCTATTTTATTTTTCCCCAGTAAACTTCCTTCTACTTGGTAGTTATTATCGTTACTCTCTCTCTCTGTCTCTTCGACAACCACAAAACACGGTAACAAACTAGTGTGACAACTCATGACTGCATTAATTGCCGTAATATTTTTTTCTGAAAAAAATGTTAAAATAGTAAGGATTACCAAGCAATCCAATAAAGAATCCCCTTTAATAAATTTGGGTTATATTCTTTTGTACTATCCAAATAGTTATTTTTCACGTATGAGAGACTTTGGGTTTGCATTTCATAATTTCTTTGATATTGATTTTGATTATGATGTCTTGAATCTTTAATCTTGCATGATAAATATCCATATCAATCTAAATCTAATTAAATGTGTCAGGAAAAAAAAAAAGCATGAAGACAAAAACTAAAAGTATGCGGGCGATATAACGCGGAACAGTAGTTTAGGCGCATTTTGAAACGTTTAACTTTTTATTTTTCTTCTTTTTCTCTGCTTTTTATTCCTCTCCTTTTCCCTTTTTCTGTGCCTTGTACTTTAAATATTGAAATCTTTATTGTTACAATTGTTTATTTATCTATTTTTTTTTATATTATTAATATAGGCAAATAGAAGGAATCCCTTTATTAGTAAAACGCACTAAAAAAATACTTTTTGAATTTAAATTCTTTATTGAGTTTCACCGCATTATTCTTTTACTATGTTTTTAAAATATATCGATGAACAGCAATTATGAAATTTAAAAGAAAATTAAAATTTGAACATAATTGATTTTGAATGTTCAGCAGAATCTATTAAAGAATTTAGACTTGTACGACCTCAGAAAGAAAAGTAAAAAAAAAAGTGTAATCATATTAAATGAGCTAGGTTTGATTTCGCCCTTGAAAGTATAGAACTTTTTTCTGATTTCTGGCTATGTATAGTAAAATGTGATAACTTAGTAAATAAAGTGGGAGAGACGTAATTTGGGTAAGAAATATTTAATGAAGAATATAGAAGAAGCGATGTGATTGATAAGAGAAAAAGGAAAAACAGAAAGGAAGAAGTAGCACATCCACAAATTAATAAAAAGAGCGTGTCAGTGATATCGGGAAGATTTGGTTGATCCTGCACTAAAATTCTGGAGCTTGTACGGTCCATTTCAATGAAATGAAATCCATTTTTCTTCTCTTATCTTACCAAAAGAACAAAGCAACTCACGTACAACAGATACACATGCAAATTGAGAAGTGTATATATACATCGACTCTCACAAACCCACGACAGGATTCGTATCCGTGTCGTACCAACTTGGGGGACCAAAAAGATCCGCGACTCTGAAACAAAATCAAAACCATAATCGCCTCTTTATTGTGTTGTGTTGTGGGTTTGATGAAGTTGTGTGGGTTATGAGTGAAAGTGTGGTTGGTGGTGCAGGATGTTGTTGTAAGGGGGGTCGCATGCTCCCAATCACCATGTGCATTGTGCACCAACATGTACCACTACTGTCTGGTCTCCGATTCCTAAATCCTTTTTTATTTAATCAATTTTTTTTAATATCAAACAAAATCAGTTTATAAAATAAGATTTCCACATCACTAATATATATATATATATATATATATATATATTTTATTGTACGTGAAACTAAAAATAGTTAGTCTGTATTTTTTTAAAAAAGGATTCTAATATCATGTTAGAAGTTGAGTTTAAGTCGGTTAAAAATTCAAGTGTGATTTTAAGTCTCACATTGGTTAAAAATGAGAAAATAGAGCACTATATAAAGATAAAGACCCATAAACTCATTGTCTTAAAGTTTTGGGTTGAAAATGATGATAATACCTTATATGATTAGACTTAAGTGGTATTAGCCTTTGTATCTCTCCAGTAATATCTCTCTTTTATCAAAAAGAGTTACACTGTGGAGCATGTTACTCCCTGTACAACAACTTCCCCAAAAGTCATTCAACTAACTATGACTCTTTCCCTGATCCTCGTTAAAATCTTATCAGACTAACTATATATAGCAATGCCTATGTTGGTAGCTAACATTTCATACAGACATTCGTGTGTGCTATTTTATATATGCGACCCATTTATTGACGATGGTGACAATTTTATGGACTAGTTTCTGTGAAAGTATAGTTAGTCCATTTTCGTGTTCTAGTCAAAGTTACAACAAAGTGTCACGTCACTTCATGCATTTGGTTAAATATTCCCTACAAACAAATTTTGATACACGAAAGGGGATTATAGCTAGTTTTTTCCTTCGTTGATACAGATTTTATTTAATAGAAGCTGGTTAAATATAGACATTTTGAATTTATAATGCTGATAAAAAAATGGAATAATAATATGCATATTGATTACTGAAATGTAAATATATAACAACATTGAATTCTTTATATCAATTGAAGTTTATAGTTGGTTAATGATAAAATTTATTATTGATATAATTAGAAGTGACAAGTAAATATGTTTTTTTCGTATTATTTAAACGTGAATCGATTTTGAAAAGCTATTGTTTTAAATTATTAAAACATTTCTCTAATTTATCACGTTATTTATGAAACATTTTATAGTCCTTATAAGTTAACATATATTCTATCACTATTTTGTATATAATTATAGTTTTTAGTTTCTGAATGGTTCAAAGCGATTCCATATACTTGATATCATGATAGGCACAACAACAAAATCTATAACCGGCTCAATTAATTATATTAAAAAAATAGTTTGACTTTAATTCAATTCTATGAAACCAAATTATAAGATAACGTATGGAATATATAATATAATATTTTATTTATTATGAAATTTGTTTTTTTAATTTATATTTAAAACATAAAAATGATGAAAATTCGGGTATATTCATTTTCTAATAATAATTAAAAATGAAATTGTACTCTCCTAGAGGGGAAGAATCCACTTTAAAATAGAGTCAAATTTGTCATCTTCATCAAAGTACTTATCAAACACCTCTCTGAAAACAAACACTTCGAGGTTAGAAGAATTTTCAAATAATTTCAACAACACTTGTACAATCCCATGACGGGGAAAAGAGTGGCAATACTTAGGGGTAAGTTCTAGCTTGTTCAGGTTCCTAAAAGTTGGGATGATTGGTGGGAAAAAATAGAGTGTTCATAATGTGTTAGGACGAACTCAGTGATTTCACATGTTGCAACCCAGTAAAAAAAAGTGGAAGCATGTTGAACTCGTGAAAAGAGATCATCCACATCTTGCAAATGAAACCAAAATCCAGATTTCATCACAGTCTCATCACTAGATACCAAACTTTGAATTATATGCACTTCAAGCATATGATTGGTTACGATCAAAAATTTCATACAGCGTTTGACAACATGATTAGGAACAACCACCACGTTTCTGAGGCATTGTCCACTTTGGACTATGGAACTCTGTCATCCTTAAAAGACGTTTAGAAGAGTGAGGAAAGAAACATTTACAAAAAACTTAGCCCACATGTGTTAATTAATACTAAACCATTGAACATAACACTTTTACTCGTAAAATTTTGGCTGTGAGGTTTTATATCCATGTACACAATTTCTTAATCTGAACATGAACTATATGGTTACCACTTTTCTAGAAATTAAAGTTACGGAGGAAGATTCATCATTTATCGTAATCGTGGGAATTTTACAAAAGACCATTTCCTTCTGAATTCAATGTTACAATCCTTTGAGTACTTTTTGATAGAGAGTATCCTGTTGCAATGTTTTGGTCCAAACATAGAGAGTGTAGCTTAGGGGTAAGTTGTAGCTTGTTCAAGTTCCTAAAAGTTGGGATGATTGGTGGAAAAAAATAGAGAGTGTTCATAATATGTTAGGACGAACTCAATGATTTCACATGTTGCAACCCATTAAAAAAAGTGGAAGCATGTTGAGTTTATGAAAACAAACACTTTAGGTTAGGAGAATTTTCAAACAAATTCAACAAAACTTTTACAATCACTTGACCGGGAAAATAGTGGCAGTAATTAGGGTTAAGTTGTAGCTTGTTCGAAACAAAAATATAGGGTATTATTCGTTTTGGAGCATGGAGTTCCGTTACGATTTTGTCTTTAAAAAACGCTTCAAAAGGTGGATGGAGGAACACTTACACAAAAATTAGTCCACATGTGTTAATTAAAAGAAGTCTCGGAAAGTGTACAAATAAAGGAATATTTAAATTGTGTTTGACAATGATTCTTAAACGATATGTGATTTATTGAATGTAACGAATAATATTATAAAAAATAAAAATAAAAATATTAATATATTTAGTTGTCACGTGATTGTTTTATCCTTCGTGGGTTACAAAATATGACACCCACCGTTTTTTATTTTGTAAGACGGATGTTCTGGAAATACATAGAATGAAAACTTAATTTTATTTTTCTTTTAAGTTTTTTTAAAGTAGTGAAAGTATTTAAAAAAATCTTCATCAATCATTTAATTCTTAAATTGGTATATTTTAGGAACTAATTATTTAAAAAATTATTTAAACAAGTACCTACTACCTAGTTCTTATATGCATTTTTTTTGTTGGTATCTCATATATTTAGCTAGGGATGGCAAAATGGGCCCGGCCCGATGGGCCGGCCCGCCAGCCCGTCTGAAAAAGTATGGACCGGGCCACGAATTTCAGCCCGCCAGCCCATGACAGCACGGCCCGTCAAGCCCGCTGGCCCGTCGGGCCAGCCCACGGGCCAAAACGGGCCAGCCCGCGGGCCGTAAGACAAAAACAGGCGGAATAAGTAAATTAATATTTTATTTTCTTTGGGTATTTTTAATTTTTATTTTCATGTTGGTGTTTGAAATGCAAAGATAAAACGGTAAAGGCATTG